>Ga0187846_10000219_pt1 | contig 35231 bp, 24 predicted proteins | sample TC_taG_FD_161473 | JGI IMG/M metagenome (GOLD analysis project Ga0187846, IMG submission 161473) | Biofilm microbial communities from the roof of an iron ore cave, State of Minas Gerais, Brazil - TC_06 Biofilm (v2) | ecosystem: Environmental > Terrestrial > Deep subsurface > Cave > Wall biofilm... | reverse complement strand
TTGCTAATTTTATCTCTAAAGGATTGTCGAGAAAAGCGTGGTGTCAGGAATGGTTGGGATAAGTTTTTCTAAAATGGCATCATTGACAGCACTCCCTGCTGCTTCTAATGCAGTGAAAAGTACACCAATGATTGGCTCAAAACGGCAGCGTGTGGGCTGCACTGCCGGTGAGGTCGTTAGTACTCTTTCAATGATCGCATCTGCGAGCAGCGAAGAGGGATGGCGAAAGACTCCTCCGGCGAGTACCAACGGGAAAGCTGTTCTCTCTATTCCAACACGCCGGGCTGCTGCAAGGGCATAATCACCGAGCGCCCAGCCGTGTTCCTGAACTATATGAATTGCAACATGATCATCCCTCTGGGCTTCATCTAATAATATGGGGGTCAGTTGATCGACGTTGTCAGGGACTTGTGTCACACGGCTTGTAAAGAGATGGAGTACCTCTTCGACTGTACTCAGGCTATAGAAATCGAGCACCCTTGATGTGAGCGTTGTTGATGGTTTTATCCCAAGTTCTGCACGGTACACCGCGTTTAGCGTCTTGCGGCCAAGTTGCGCGCTGCCCTGCACATGGTTTTGCCAGTAACTCGAGTGCCATACACTGCCATCGGGAGCACGCGCACCGGTCGCAGCTCCTGTTCCACAGACCACTGAAACACCAGTGGCATCAGGAGAACCCGCATGTAATACACCCAACGCGTCGTTCTGAACAAGGATAGTGCGTCCGAAAGCACGCGCTTCCATTGCTGCTTGTATAAATGCAAAGTCTTCAGGCCAATCAGCACCAGCCATGCTGAATATGCCAGTAAGCAGATCAGATGCCTTAACGTGCGCAGCTTGTAACGCGCTCAGTACTGCATATTCGATATTGGCAATGGCCGCCGAGGCGGAATCAGGCCAGGCACTGCCAGCCTCAGCATTGTAGATGTCACCACACCCTCCACGTCCAGCTCCCAAGATTGTCCCATCAAGGGCGGCTACAAGCGCGATAGTTTTCGTATTCCCTCCATCAACACCTAATACGCATTGCATACGGAGCCTCCTGACTCACACGTGTGTATAATTGCCTGGCGCTGTTTGCAGGCATGCAGCATTTCTCCCTATCTTAATAAGCGCTCAGGTAAATATTGCCTGTGCGCAGCAGCCATCTCGACGTAAATAGCTTCTGCTTTATGCAGTGAGAAGACTAACGGGTTGCTTGCCAGGGCGCGAATAGCATCTATGCGTCTGCCACTCCATGCAGCTTCGGCAGTCAAAGCCTGGTATTCGCCGAGCATCTTCACTAAACCCACTACCTGTCGTGGCATATGCCCCTGTACTAGGGGCGCAACGCCATTGCGGTCCACGTACCCTACAAGTTCGACCACCAGGTCGTCAGGGAAATCTGCAATTGCACCACGGTTGGGAACGTTGACATACCAGACTTCTTTACGATCGTTATAGATAGCATCCATAACATCGATAGCCAGTTCCAGTTCATGCAGGCCGCCGCGTGAGCGGCCGGGATTCAGTTCGGGAATATCGCGTGCAGTCTGCTCGCGGTAATGCGCCCAGTAATCCGGCACGCTCGCCATGATGTCCTGTGCTCGCGTGGTTGATTTTGCCTGCAGTTCGGCCAGAACCTCATCTTTGAAGTAATAGTACTGGAAGTAGTGATTTGGCAATGAGTTCATACAGCATGCCAGCCTGGCCATACGCAAATCGTAGGGCGGTGTTTCAGGATTGCGGCGCATGCGTTCATATGCATCTTGCAGTAATGGGAAAAAATCCTGCCCATCATACAAGTGGCGCACCGACCAGGAACCATGATTAAGCCCGATTGATACAGCATCGAGCTTATCGGGGTCCAGCCCGGCCATCTCAGCGTAGTTCTGGTGGTCCATAATCGGTCCTTCGCAGAACGAAATCGTGGGAATAGATGTATGATGGGTGACGGCTTCCGAAATGATATTAATTGGATTGGTATAATTGAAGAGCCTGGCCCCAGGGCAAACCGCTTCCATATCTTCAATGATGCTTTTCATGACATGGATCGAGCGCAACGCCATGAAGAACCCTCCAGGGCCCTGTGTTTCCTGGCCAATCACGCCATACTTGAGCGGAATACTTTCATCAAGATGGCGAGCCTCAAAACCTCCAGGCCGGAAACTCGTCAGAACTGCGTCACATCCCTGCAAGCCTTCACGTCGATGCGTGCTTATGCTAACGGTCAGATCCAGGCCCCTGGCACGGGCCATCTTCCGGGCGATCGTTTGCACGATCCGCAAGTGCTCTTCATTCAGATCAATAAGAACAACCTCAGACCCAGCGAAATTTTCTCCCTGCTGGACAAACGAAGCCATTGTGCCAGCAGCACGGGTGCTGCCACCACCGATATATGCCAATTTTATGCGTGCCATACTAAACGCTCCTCAAAATCTACTGGAGCAGAAACGCTGGGCGTTTCATCTTCATCCATCCATGGTAGGAACTCGAGCGTACAGACCAGGAATGCTTACGGGTAAATGTCCCCGCGCCTGTCTCTCGCCAAAAAGTACGCGTACGGCAGCGACCAGGGCCTGCCGGGTATACTCATAGGTAACAAGGTACGTACGAAGCTGAGGGAATGCCAGCAGATCATATGGATTACGCACGGCTATGCCAATGATGCGCCGACCTGACGATATCAGGTATCGCACAAATTCTGCCTGTCGCTCGTCCAGGTGTGCGTTCACTGTTGCAACAATGAAGATATCAGATGCACCGGTCTTTTGTAACAGCGTGTCATAGAAGGAGTGGCCTTTGCGGGTGCCTTGCGATGGGACAGGCAAAATGCTCGTGTTGGTGTAATATTGCTCTATAATAGCAGCCAATGTATCATCGGAGTAATACCGATCTTCCACCATCGTCATGGTGTTTCTCTCTGGAGAGAGTATCACAATGCGCTCTCCTGGATTCAGGCACAAAGGGAGGAGCGAATCTTCGTTTCGCACCAGGGTGGTGGATAGCTCATAAGCCTGGTTCTGCAGTTGTGCGTGATCCTCACATTGAATGTGCGCAGGAAGTGATGTTGAGCTTAGTATGTCATTCCAGGAGATAGCGCGCGCTTTGAGTCTCAGCACGCGTTCGGCTGCCTGTTGAACTGCTTGTGGGGGAAGTTCACGTGTTTGCACCGCTTCCTGTATCGCCTCGATACTGCCTCGCTGCTGAGTATAGTGATGAGATACCAGCACCAGGTCAATGCCAGCCCTTAGCGCCTTAACCACCGCCGATTGCGTACCGAACGTTTCTGAGATGGCATTCATCTCCATACAATCAGAGAGAATAACGCCACTGAAGCCAAGTTTTTCGCGGAGTAATCCCTGTACGATGGCATGTGAGAGAGTGGCGGGTAGCATATCATTCTGAGTCAGCGCAGGGAATGAAACATGTGCTATCATCACGCTTTCAGCCCCGGCTTCGATACCAATTCTGAAAGGCACCAGCTCCAGTGCTTCCAGCCTTTGAAATGCATAGGGAATTATGGGCAGCGCCAGGTGGGAGTCTACAGCGGTATCACCATGACCGGGGAAATGCTTTAAACAGGAAAGCATTCCAGCTTTATGGTATCCTTTAACCATCGCAGAGCCGAGACGAGCGACCTGGTGCGGATCTTCACCAAACGAGCGCACGCCGATAACCGGATTAGCTGGATTATTATTAACATCAACTACTGGAGCCAGGTTCATATTAAGGCCGAGCGCCTTGAGTTCGCGCCCTGTCGCCAGCGCTACCTCGTACGTAATCTCCTCTGAACCGATAGCGCCCAACGCCATGTTGCCTGGAAATATGGTCGCAGCCTCCCCAAGCCTCTGCACGATCCCGTTTTCCTGGTCAATGGCAATGAGCAACGGATAGTGATGCCCTGCCTCCTTCGCAATCATCTGTAAGCTCTGAGTAAGCTCAAGAACTTGCCGGGCATCGCGAACATTGCGCGAAAACAGGATGATATTCCCGACCTGGTAGCGTTGAATCAGGTTGATAATTTCCTGCGAGGGAGAGGTTCCCCAGAATCCAACCATTAGCAATTGACCAATCTGCTGCTCCAGGGTCATTCCATCAGTGTAGTTGTCCAAGTTTAAACCTCATTGCGCGGCTTCCAATGCAGCCCGGAGAACATAACCATGCGCGGCTAATCTTCCCCTGGCTTGCTCCGGCGGAATATTGGCCCGTGCTAACAGAATAGCCGTTTTAACTTCGCCTCCTGAAGTCTCTAATAGCGTTCTCGCGGCATCTTCGTCCAGTCCGGTAGCCTGCCGTACAATTGAAAGAGCGCGTTGTTGCAACTTGTAGTTAGTCGCCTGTACGTCTACCATCAAGTTGCCGAAGGTTTTCCCCAGCAGGATCATCGTGCCTGTACTGAGCATATTCAGCACCATTTTCTGCGCTGTACCCGCTTTCAGGCGAGTTGAGCCACTAATCACCTCTGGCCCAACAAGCGGCGTAATCATAATCTCAACTTCACGCTCAAGTGGAGTGTTCGCGTTACAGGCAAGACCAATCGTTAAAGCGCTTTGCTCTTTCGCATAAGCAATGGCACCCCGTACATAGGGCGTTCTCCCACTGGCAGTAATACCAACCACTGCGTCCGCTTCAGAGATACTTAGTCTTGCCATGTCTGCTTGCCCTGCCTCCGCGCAGTCCTCGAGGTCTTCGTATGCCTGACCCAGTGCTTGCGGGCCACCTGCAATGCAAGCCAGCACCATTTCTTGCGGAACGTTGAAAGTTGGTGGACACTCAGAGGCATCTAAAGCTCCGAGACGACCAGAAGTACCCGCCCCGGCATAGACAAGTCTCCCACCGCGACGCAGCCTTGCGGCAATTGCTTCAATCGCCCTGGCAATGTGTGGCAACACTTGCTTGATAGCCTGTGCCACCCTCGCATCCTCGGCGTTAATTACCTGCGCAATCTCCAGGGGACTCATACGGTCGATTTCGATTGTTGCCGGGTTCACCTTTTCGGTATCCAGCCCGTTCAAAGGGCATGTGATGGGTGTATCCATGTAACTCACCTCTGGACTGTGCAGTAATTTATGGCAGCAGTTGCTCTCGCTTCATATGGGTATAGAACGTATATTTGTTCCCACAATACACAGCTTTGGCGTATTCGATCGGCTGGTTGCGTTCGGTGTAGGTGACGCGGCGCGTGAAAAGTACCGGGCTACCAATGGAGATTTTTAGGAGCTGCGCCTCTTCGTTGCGTGCAAGGCCTGCCTCTAACTCCTGATCAGCCTCCATGAGTGGTATGCCGTATTGCGTCTCTAGCACGCGGTAGAGTGAATTATGTTCCAGGTCTTCTTCCAGTAACCTCTCGCACCCCTTGAAACTAATCTGGGATAATTCAATGGCAAGAGGTTCGCCATCTGCAAGTCGTAAGCGTTGCAGGCGGAAGATGAGCGTGCCTGGATTAATGCGCAGTTTTTCAGAGGTTGCCTCGTCGGCAGGGAGCATCTCAGCCGAAAGCACTTTCGTGCCGGGTCGTTGTCCACGCGCCCGGATATCCTCGGTGAACCCGGTGAGAAGTATCAACTGCTGGGTGATTTTACGCTGACTTACGAATGTGCCTTTCCCCTGCTCACGATAAAACAGCCCCTCATTTACCAGGTCTGTGATGGCCTGGCGGGCCGTCATGCGGCTGATGCCATATCTTTCGCTCAACTCTCGTTCAGATGGAATAAGGTCGCCCGGCTTCCACTCGCCAGAACGGATCCTTTCCCGCAAGATCTCTTTCAACTGATAGTAGCGAGGCAGAGGGCTGTTTCTGTAAATAGCATTCATGTATTTTTCCTCAATCTTGTCACATGCACTCACAAAGCGTACTTCTATCTACTGATAACAGTACCATTGTTTTACAGGTAGTATACACCTTGTGAGGATTAGGTCTACCAGAACCTCTTGCTTTCCTTTCTGAAATATGGTACATGTTAAGACACGTGGTATAATTGGTATATTGTATATACCACTTTACCTGATTATAATAATTCCATACTTTTTCATCCCTGTCAAGTGTTCAGAAGGGAGGTAAACCGGGGATTCCAGGTTACACGGTTTAGAGTAGTTGCCAGAAGGAAGGTAAAAGAATCAATGCGGTTTACGTTACGTGATGCTCACCTCATAGATGCCACGACAGATATTGAGCACGGTGCCATTACGATTGATGCCAGGTGCATCCAGGCTATGGGATGCTCAGGAGACTCAGTTGGTGAACAAGCCGATATCATCGATGCATCGGACATGATAGTGATGCCGGGATTCATCGACGTGCATACACACGGAGGAGGCGGTTTTAATCTGCATACCACCGATGCTGACGAGATTCGAGCTTATGCGCGCTGGGTGCCTGAAACAGGGGTCACTTCATTTCTTATAGCCACACTGGGTGTTCCTGGCTCAATACCTGAGCAACAGTTAAGAGCAGCTGTCGATGTGCTGAATGGCCAGGTAGTGGGTGCCGAGCCGCTTGGAATTCACCTTGAAGGACCTTATATCAGCATAGCCAGGCGTGGAGCACATCAACCATCGTGGTTGCGTATGCCTGACGAGTCGGAGACGGAGCAATTGCTTGCATTAACGGATGGACATCTGCGCATGCTTACACTGGCACCTGAGCTACCGGGAGCTTCAGCTTTGATCCGGCGGCTTGTAGATGCAGGCATCACCGTGAGCATGGGACATACCGATGCGACCTATGAGCAGGCGCAGCAGGCGATCCGACTGGGCATCACGCATGTAACCCATTGTTTCAATGCCATGCGGCCGTTGCTGCATCGTGCGCCAGGCCCGCTCGCTGCCCTCGCCCAGGCAGAATGGGTGCGTGGAGAATTGATCGCAGACGGTGTGCATGTTCACCCGGCGGCGATGAATGCACTGGTGAAACTGTTAGGGCCAGAGCGAACAATCGTGATTACGGATGCTGTCGCGGGTGCTGGTGTTCCCAATGCCAGTTTTCATTTTGCCGGTCAGCCCGCGCAAGTCATCCGCGGCGCTGCTCGTTTAGCCGATGGCACGATTACCGGCAGTGTTTTAACCATGGATCAGGCACTGCGTAACATGCTCCAGATGACGGAAGTCTCGCTTCAACAGGCGGTGGGTATGTTAACGCTCAACCCGGCCCAAGCTGCGCAGGTCTCGCATCATAAGGGGCGCTTACAGGTCGGCTACGACGCTGATTTGCTCATTTTTGATCACTCGCTGGAACTCCAGGCTACCATCTGCCGTGGAGAGGTCGCATTTGCAACTGAGGCGTGGCGGGAAAGATTATCAGCTTTATATGTACTCTGAATCTCTCTTCTGCTCCTACAGCGTCCTCGTCACCTTTTGTAATCCACGTGGAACATCCGGGTTCAAACCTTTTGTCAACGCCAGGTACAGCGCAAAAAACTGTCCTGGAATAATCGTGATAAGAGGACTGAGCCACTCTGGAACCCCAGGTGCGATTGGAAAGGCTGCCCTGGCAAGCGAGAGCGCCTGTCTTGACTCGGAAATTACCAGTAGCTCAGCATTTCGCTTTAGTAGTTCTCGGGCCAGGTCGAGCATGTCATCGAATGTGGCACCTGACGGCATGACCAGGAAGACGGGCAAGCCGGTTTCGATAGTAGCAATCGGGCCGTGGCGGAAGTCTGCTGAAGAGTAGGCAGTAGCCATTACATAGGTCAGTTCTTCCAGTTTGAGTGCCAGTTCAAAGGAAGTAGCATAGTTGTAACCGCGTCCAATGATGACGCAGCTATCCATAAAGCGGTAGCGCTCGACACGCTGAGCTATTTCTGGGGCTAGACACAAAGTGGCCTCAATCAGGCCAGGTAACTGCTGGAGCGCGCCCAGGTGCTGCGGATCTCCACTCAAGGTGGCTGCAAATAAAGCCATCACTGCGAGCTGCGCCGTGTAGGTCTTCGTAGCTGCAACGCTCCGCTCAGGACCAGCGTGCAACTCGACCACGTGGTCAGCCGTGGCGGCCAGGGGAGATGCTCCATCGTTGGTGATTGCCAGCGTGGGTCGCCCCTGCCTCTTGCCTTCTTCCAGCACCTCGATGATATCGGGTGATTGGCCTGACTGTGAAATACCGACAACTAGCGCTCCTGCCAGGCGCGGAGGAGCCTTATACATTGTCAGTATTGAGGGCGCCGCAAGCGCGACGGGGTAACCAGCGAGCGTTGTCCAGGCATATTTGGCGTATGTGGCCGCGTGATCTGACGATCCGCGAGCAGCGATTAACACGTAATCAAATGCCGGGAGTTGTGCAGCGATCTGTTCGATATGCCTGGTTTCTCGTTCCAGTAAACGGGCGATCACTTCTGGTTGACTCAATATCTCCTGTTCAAGCAAAGAGGTCATAATTTGCTCCAATCACTTTAAGGGCGCGATAATGCAGATTAACAACATGATCCGGGTATACCTGTCCGTGCATCTGGCCGATGAATCGGCGATGGGCGCGATAAATCGGCCCCTACGGTTATCCGGATGATTATGTTGATGTGCATAATCGGGCCCCTACTACGATCAATATACCCTGATCTTTACGAATTTTACAACAATCTTGTATAGTGGTCTAGATGTCTTGACAAATGAACCAGAAAAAGGTACAGTAATTCACAGAGATGATCTGAAATTCCTGTAAACAAGCGTGCTGTATTCCGCCAAAGCTAATTGATAGCGGAAAGGAGGGAGTAGTCGAAAGAAATTTGTGATCGGTAAACGTAGTACTTGTACAGTTGTGAAGTCACAAGGATATTTATCAGGATCATTGAACAGGTCCGTTCATTCAACATTAGGAGGTTGTAAATGACTCCCGGCTCTCTCCCGGTGGCAACTTCAAGGCTGAAAGTCAAATCTTTCACGGCATTGCTCAGTCTGATCGTTCTCTTCTCAGTGATACTCACGGCCTGTGGCGGTGGTACCACACAGCAGACCACTAGCAAGCACATACTTAAAGTTGCTGCCCAATCCTACGATTTCGCTCAATCCGGTTTTAACCCTTATAATGGCCACCCCAATGCGGGCATCCTTGGCCTGGTCTATGAGACACTGTACTTTGTCAATGTGAATGGTGGAGAGTTCACACCTATGCTGGCGACTAACTACCAGTGGAATAGCGATAACACGCAAGTTACCTTCACTATTCGCCAGAATGTAAAATGGAATGATGGTCAGCCGTTCTCCGCAAACGATGTTGCGTTTACCTTCAACCTTATGAAACAGTATCCGGCAGCGGATGGTTTAGGCGTTTGGAACTTCCTCTCAAGTGTGGCTGCACCTGATGCCAATACGGTCGTAATGACTTTCCAGAAGGCCTATCCCCCTGTGCTGGTGAACATTGCCGGGCATGTGTATATCATACCCCAACATGTCTTTGCCTCAGCCGGCGACCCGACAAAGTATCTCACCGACAAACCTGTAGGTACAGGTCCGTTCACCCTGGCCAGATACCAAGCAGACCTGGCCGTGTACGATAAGAATCCGAACTACTGGCAGGCTGACAAGGTGAAGGTTGACGAGGTCCGCTTCCCAGAGTACAAAGACAATTCGACTTTGCAACTGGCACTGCCAAAGGGTGATATCGACTGGGCCGGCTACTTCTCACCAACGCTGCAGCAGGACTTCGTTGCGAAAGACCCGGCGCACTTCCACATCTGGATGGATCCGGTCAACCTGTATTCTATATGCCCGAACGAGAAAGACCCTCTGCTTGGCGGCCAGGCTGGACTGCCAGTTCGCCTGGCGCTCAGCACTGCGCTTGACCGCAATGCCATAGCCGCTCAGGCTACAGCGGGGCTGGAGCCGCCCGGAAGCATGACTGGCCTGGTACTCCCAACCGCGCAAAGCTGGCTGGACCCGCAATTTTCGAGCCTGCCAACAACTGCCGATATCGCCAAGGCACAGAAATACTTGACCGACGCAGGCTTCACCAAAGGCTCGGATGGCATCTATCAGAAGAATGGCCAGCGCCTATCCTTCACGCTGAGAAGTGTTGACTCCTACTCAGACTGGAATGCGGCGGCGAAACTGATCGCGGACCAGGCGAAGGCTGTAGGAATCGAAATCAAAAACGTGACGGTTGGTGAGGATAATTACTACACCCTGCGCACAGATGGCAAGTATAACTACCAGTTGATGTTCTGTGGTATGGTTGGTGGGCCCACTCCGTACTACCTGTACAATCAATACCTGAACAGTAATCAGATTGGTCAGGGCAAGTTCAACTTCGTTGCCTGGAACGATCAAGCAACCGACCAGTACTTAAATCAGTACGCCTCGACCTCTGATTCATCTGTACAAATGCAGGCTATCCATGGAATCCAACAGGTCTTCGTCGCGAACCAGCCGTTCATTCCCCTGTGGACTGGCGCTGATTACGACGAGTACTCCACCAGGAACTTCACCGGGTGGCCTGATGCAAGCAACCCGTATTCCAGTGGCAGTCCAAACACTGCTCCTGATTACGAGATAGTAATCCTGCATTTGCAACCGGTGTAGGGGCACAATTCTTTGTGCCCTGTGTTGTCCATCCGGCGTGGTCCGGGGACACGTCTTTGGGGATGATTTGTAGGGGCGCGATAATGGAGATTACCTTTTTCATGCGGACATCATCCGATCCAGCGAGGGCCGATGAATCGGCGATGGGCGCGATAAATCGGGTCCCTACGGGTTGTCCGGATGATTGGGGTAATCTCCCTAATCGGGCCCCTACAAGCAGGAAAATAGAGTACAATGTGGGTATGTGAACAAGTCTATTTTCAGAGTAAGTACCCTCTTGTGAAGCAAGAAGGAGCAACCAGGTGCGTCATGTGATCCGCCGCATTCTGTTCTATATTTTCGCTGTCTGGGTAGCTATTACTATAGATTTTTTCATTCCTCGCCTGGCGCCCGGTGATCCCGTCGCGGCACTTGTGGGTAAGATGTCAACGAAGGGGTATGTTACCCCCGAAATGCAACAAACTCTCTCGGCCATGTTTGGTCTAAATACGAACGATCCATTGTGGGTGCAATACTTTAAGTATCTTGGCAATTTACTTCACGGTAACTTTGGAAATTCCATCCAGTATTTCCCCACTCCCGTCATGAAGATCATTGGACAAGACATTGGATGGTCGATCATGCTGGGCGGCGTTGCTGTTATCATTAGCTTCACTCTTGGTTGCCTGCTTGGCATACTCGCAGCATGGAAGCGGGGCAAAACGCTTGATACTGTTCTCTCGCCTGCAATGAATTTTCTGTCTGCTATCCCATATTTTTGGCTGTCGTTGCTTAGTCTCTATATATTTTCTTATTTGCTCAACTGGTTCCCCCTGTCCGGAGGGTATGATTCAGCGAATATCGATCCGGGCTGGTCGTTTGAATTTGCCGGTAGTGTTATTCAATATGCTTTCCTGCCGGCTATGACGCTCGTGATCGCTTCGTTAGCGGGCTGGATGCTGACGATGCGTAACTCGATGATTACGACACTTTCAGAAGATTATGTATTGATGGCGAAGGCAAAGGGCTTAAGCCAGAGGCGCATCATGTTCAGGTATGCAGCTCGTAATGCGGTGTTACCCAATATTACAGGTTTCGCTATCGCCATCGGCGTAATCGTTGGAGGTCAACTACTCACTGAAATGGTGTTCTCGTACCCGGGCATCGGATATGCGCTATTCCAGGCTGTGAACCAGCAAGATTATGCAATGATACAAGCCATTTTCCTGATTATTACGCTGGCTGTTTTGGGAGCTAACTTCCTGGCTGATATGCTTTATGTTTTCCTCGATCCTCGTGTGCGCGTGGAAAGGAGTGCGTAGTGATGCAAACCCAGGAAGTACCTCGCCCCACGAGTGCTGCTCCGATTGCACACCCTCCCAGTAATCCATTGCATACTCGACTCCTGAGTATACTGCTGGCAATCTGGCGAGCGATGACATTGAACAGAAAAGTAGCGGCTGGATGTGCAATCGTTGGTTTCTTCATCGTGGTTGGGCTCTTCGGACCATTTTTGGTGCCCTATAACCCCAATGCGACATCGCCCCTGTTCATCGCGCCTCCCTCTGCGGCACACTGGCTAGGCACTACGGTCGTCGGGGAGGATATCTTCAGCCAGTTGATCTATGGCACAAGGACCAGCGTTTTCTGGGGCCTGGCTACAGGATTGCTGGTAACAGTGCTCTCAGTTTTAGTCGGCCTGGTTGCTGGATACTTTGGCGGTTTGACAGATGATTCTTTGACATTGGTGACTAATGTCTCGTTGGTTCTTCCTGCACTACCTCTGGCGATTGTGCTCGCGGCCTATTTCCCACGTGGACCATTGACGATCTCTATGGTTATTGTGATTACGAGCTGGGCCTGGCAAGCGCGTGTGCTGCGTTCGCAAACGCTATCGTTGCGGAGCCGCGAGTTTGTGACAGCCGCGCGGGCTTGCGGAGAGCGCACCTGGCGCATCATCTTCTTTGAAATTTTTCCTAATGAGATAAGCCTGGTAGTAGCTGGCTTTGTGAGTACAACAATTTTTATCATACTCGCATGGGCGGCGCTTGAATTTCTTGGCCTGGGTGACGGTACTATCCCCAGTTGGGGTGGTATTCTGTACTGGGCGCAGCAAGCCGGTGCGTTAGGTGGTGGACTCTGGTGGTGGTTCATTCCTCCGGGTCTCTGTATTGCCACATTGGGGGCCGGGCTTGCCCTGATCAACTTCGGAATTGATGAAATCGCCGACCCGCGTTTGCGGCCTGAGCGTCCCGTGAAGGCCGCAAACGCACGAAGGAATTCCAAGCAGACCACCTGAGCGAAGCTAGCCAAGATAGTTGAGTTGGCGGCCGGATTTGAAAGGAGAATGCATAATGGTGACGGGTATACATGCTAATGCTCTGACAAATACTCTCCTCGAGGTTAAAAATCTCAATGTCGATTACCTGGCGTCGAATGGGACGGTACATGCTGTGACCGATGTGAGTTTTACTTTGCAACGTGGGCAGATTCTGGGCCTGGCAGGTGAAAGTGGCAGCGGAAAATCGACGCTGGCGTATGCGATTACGCGCCTGCTGCGGCCTCCTGCGATGATTACTGGTGGCGAAATCCTCTACTATCCACGCTCTTCTCAGGGCCGTTATCACAGGGGGACCACAAAGGTCCCCACCCCGCACCACTCCACCCCCGCCCTTTCGGGTCTCGAAGTCACAGGGGGACCACAAGGGCCCCAGCCCCTAGGGGCCTCGAAGAATGGAAAACGGGAACACATAAACGGTGGGAATGGGCGCTCCGAGGATGAGGAGCAGCCAATAGACCTGTTGCAATTATCCCAGGCACAATTGCAAGATATTCGCTGGGACGAGCTGGCTATTGTCTTCCAGAGCGCTATGAACGCTCTCAATCCAGTCATGACTGTCAGGGAGCAGATCATGGATGTGTTGCGCACGCACCGGCCTCACATGGGGCAAGATTCGCGCAAACAGCGCGCTATCGAGCTGATGCAACTGGTTGGAATCGCCCCTGACCGCCTGCGTAGTTACCCTCACGAGTTGAGCGGGGGTATGCGGCAGCGAGCCATTATTGCTATAGCTCTCGCTCTCTCACCTGAAATTCTTATCATGGACGAACCTACGACCGCACTTGATGTCGTTGTGCAGCGCGAAATCCTGACCGAGATCATGCGCTTGCGGGAGAAACTTGCCTTCTCTGTGATCTTTATTACGCATGACCTCTCACTCCTGCTTGAGCTGGCAGACAATGTTGCGATCATGTATGCGGGACGCATCGTCGAGGAAGCATCACGTCGTGAGCTCTACCTGCATCCACGTCACCCATACAGCTATGGATTACTCAACTCGTTCCCGGCATTGCATGGGCCTCGTCGCAGGATGTCTGGTATCCCAGGTTCGCCGCCTGACTTGCGTGCAGCGCCGCCGGGCTGCGCTTTTCACCCTCGCTGCCCCTTAGCTTTTGATACATGTCGCTCAGTTTTACCGTCACTGCGACCTGCGCAGGGAGACGAATCGGGGCAGCATGTTGCCTGCCATTTATATGATCCCAGGTTCAGCGAGGTACCACCATCTACGTCCGATCTGGCAAGAGCATACGAAGCCCTGGCAGAAGGGAGAAGCGTTCAATGAGCGATCCCGCCCGGTCAGTAGAGGGAGCTAATGCACAAGATCATCCAGGCCCTATCCTGGAAGCAGTCCATCTCCGCAAGATGTTCCCATTGCGCTCATGGAGCCTCTCTGGGCCAAAGCAGGCAGTACATGCTGTTGAAGATACGTCGCTTACGCTCTACCCAGGTCGAGCTACGGCGCTTGTAGGAGAAAGTGGCAGCGGAAAGACTACTGTCGCACGCGTGCTGGCAGGTCTTTATGCTCCAACTTCCGGCGCCATCCGCTTTCGCGGGGAGCCAGCTAAATTGACTGATGCGTCATACCTGCGTACCTATCGCCGCCACGTGCAGTTGATCTTACAGGACCCATTCTCCTCGCTCAACCCGGTACACGGTGTGCGCTACCACCTGGAACGTCCTTTACATATATATAAGCTCGTACACAACAAAACCCAGGAAACAGAACACATCTTATCCCTGCTCAATCGCGTCAACCTCAGTCCGGCTGAGCAGTTTATCCAGAAGTATCCACATCAACTAAGTGGCGGCCAGCGACAGCGAGTATCTATCGCCAGAGCGCTGGCGGTGCAACCTGAAGTACTGCTGGCCGACGAGCCCGTTTCCATGCTGGATGTATCGATCCGCCTGGATATCCTCAATCTGCTACTGCGTTTAAAGGAGGAGGAACGCCTTGCCTTGCTCTTCATCACACACGATATTGCCAGCGCTCGCTACTTTGCAGAGGACACGTTAGTAATGTATGCCGGTCAGATGGTTGAAGGGGGACCAAGTGACGAGGTGATCCAGCGGCCCATGCATCCCTACACGCAATTGTTGGTCTCCGCAGCGCCCGACCCGGATCACCTCAATCCTGATAGCAGCATGGGTGGTACCGATCTCCCTGCTCGTGGCGAGATTCCCAGCCTCATCCGCCCTCCGGGTGGCTGCCGCTTCCACCCGCGCTGTCCACACGCTATGCCCGTGTGCAGCCAGCGCTTTCCCGGTCGCACTGAACTGGGAAGCGGTCGCTGGACACATTGCTTTCTCTATGGCGATAGTGAACCACCATCCGAAAATCTACATTCCTCTGTCACGCCTGCGCAAACGTATCAATCATCAGCTTGACATCGTCGCCCAGTGGATAAAGAATCGGGCAGGTACAACCATGGCGGTTATACTCTTCCACCTTCGCGCGAACTTCATCTGGTGTCCCACTGGCGGTGATGCGCTCAATCAATTCGTCCGGCACAAACTGCATGGCCTCATGAATCTGTTCTTTGGTTGCAGGCCACCCCAGAATGCCCTGCACCTTCTTCACCGTTTCCGGCGGTGTACCGCTTGCTTGTGCAATGTGCGGCTGCTGCGCCAGGTATTGCGTAATCAGTTCTTTCGCTGCCTGCACTGCGAGATGGTGATCTTGATCGACTGAGCACACGATCAACTGCGGGCGATCAATGTCATCTGCATAGCGCCCGGCTTTTCTCGCGCCGATTTCAATGTGCTTTATGGCTTCGTCATTGTATTCTGGCGGCACGCAATAATTGAGCACTACGCCATCTGCGATTTCGCCTGCCAGTTCCATCATACCCATCTGAGTTGCGCCGATGTAGATAGGCACGTTGCGCGGCTCACGGCGACCGTGCACGACGTCAAGCTCAATGCCATCAACGTAGTGGAATTCGCCGTGGAAGGTGACACTCTCCAGCTTGAGCAGGCGCCTCAAGACTTCGATGGTCTCGCGCATCGCCTTGAGCGGCTTTGTGCGTGTAATGCCCACCTGTTTGGCCAGCGGATCCCACCAGGCGCCGATGCCGCAGATGATGCGATCTGGAGCAAGGTCGTCTAATGTCAAGAAAGTCGCGGCGAGTAACCCGATATTGCGCGTCCAGTTGTTAATCACGCCGCTGCCAATTTTAATGTGAGACGTCACTGCCGCGAACGCAGCCATGGGGACAATCGCATCACGCACCAGGCGCGATTCGGCCTGCCATACAGCTTCGAAGCCCCGTTGCTCGGCGTACTGTGCGTATGCCATGCCTTCGCGAATTTCATGTTTGTCTTGCAGGTAAAGTGCTACACGTGCCATATGGTTCTCCTTAAAACAGGCTCCTAACCTCTTTTGGGAAAATACTCGCGGGAAGACAAGTGTTAGATAAAATATACCCCGTCTTCTTCAGAATTTCTCACATTTGCTCGGTTTCCTCTTTGAGGTCAGGCGTCCCCCATTCTAAAACTCTTTTTACGCTCCTTAGCTTCAGCAAATTCATTGGCAAGACGCCAATAGAGGGCTTCCCACTGATCGAGCACCCACTCACTATCATGTTCGGCAATAATTTGCAAGCTCTTGAGGCCCATCTGTGCACGCAGCGCTGGTTCGGCCAGGATGGTGTCGAGGTAGTGTGCCAGCTCGTCGCTATTGCCGTGTTGGAACACAAAGCCATTTTCCCTGTGATGAGCTAACTCTGGTAGCGCGTATGAGTCGGCTGCTATGACGGGAAGACCACAGGCCATCGCTTTCATCATAGCAATGCTCTGTAGCTCCGCCTCAGAGGGGTTGACAAACACGTCGCCTAGCTGGTATAGGGAGGGAAGATCGGCATCCTGCACAAAGCCCAGGAAAGTCACACGATCGCTGATGTTGAGTTGTTCGGCCTGCGCATGTAAGTCGGCTTCTGCGACCCCAGAACCTCCAATGGCAAGATGTCCATTGCCTGACATCTTCGCAACGGCGTCGAGCAAAACATCGATACGTTTTTCGTAGCTAAGGCGGTTCAGGTACAATACAATTGGGCGACCTCGCGGCAGGTTAAAACGCTGACGGAGTTGCTCGTCAGCGTTGCCAGGGGTAAACTTCTTGAGGTCAACGCCATTGGAGATGACCCCAGCAGGGGCACGTAATCCGTGCTCATAGAGGAGATTTAATGCTGTGGCCGTTGGTGCCGTCACATAGTCAAAGCGGTTATAAAAGTGCACAAAATATGAGTGTATGACTTTGCTGAAGTACTTGCTGGTCAATGGCTTGTTCGCGAGTGCATAGACAGTGATGGGTAAATGGTGATGCGTCGCAATTACTGGTTTGTGAAAGGCGCTCGCCAGCAATTGAGCTATATTGCCCAGGACGATGGGGGTATGAATATGAATGATTTCAGGGTCGACCTTTTTCAACAGGTTGAGAATGGACACGAATGGTAGATAAGAGATGCGCGCTCCCCCTGTGGGCCACTGGAACGAGAGGAAGCGATAGACACCTACCTGTTGCTCGAGATGATATACATCTCCTCTGCCATAGCTGGGTGCAACGACCCACACCTGGTGCCCACGCCCGGCAAAATTAACGGCAAGTTCTTGTGTGACCGTCGGAACGCCACCAACCTGCGGTGGATATTGATCTGTAACGATCATAATACGCATGCCTATCGCTTACTCCTCAGTCAGCACTTGACAGCCGTCAAGGCTTTTGAAAGCAATTTACCATTTTCTTCCTTTATTTGTCAAAAAATTCTCATCAGTATTTTGCAGAAGCTGCCTCTCTGATGTAAGATGTGGTTATTGGTTCGTCTTTCAAAGCTGCGGAAGAAAGGGTCCTCAAAGAATAGCCTATGGATCAGGATATCGTGTCGCATTCTCCCAATGCTCGTAGTCGATCAGATAGCTTCGCCACGCTTTACACAAGTCAGCGGGAACAAGTTGAAGGATGGGGAAGAACTCGACGTGAATCAAGCTATGTCTGGCGTCCGACAACAGTAGAGGAGATTCGCGAGTTGCTCTCGCTGGCAAGGTCTTATCATCGAACGGTTGTGCTTCGTGGTGGAGGCCATAGTTATTATGACGCAACTCTCAATACTGAAGAAATTACAATAGATCTTTCGCAGATGCGACGTGTGTTAGCTTGGGATCCAGAGCAGGGGATCATCCAGGTCGAGCCCGGTGTGACCATTGGAGACCTGTGGCGTGCAACGATGGCTGATGGATGGTGGTGTGTGGTTGCACCAGGCACCATGGGGGCAACCTTAGGTGGCTGCCTTTCGATGAATGTCCATGGCAGAAATGCCTGGAAAAATGGATCGATCGGTGAACAGGTACTTGCCATAGAATTGCTTTTAGCTTCCGGCGATCTCATAACCATCACACCCTCTTCTAACCAGGAACTCTTCCATGCACTCATCGGTGGTCTTGGAATGATCGGTGTTATTACAAGTATCACGCTGCAACTGCGGCCTATTCAATCTGGCAGATTGTTGGTGTACCAGCGACCTGCACATTTGCTCTCCGAGATGTTTGCGATTTTTGCAGAAGAGATATCACAAGCCGATTATCTAGAAGGATGGATTGATGGCTATGCGGATAAACAACACCTCGGCTGTGGGCTTGTCACCTGCGCTCGTTTCATCGAGGAGCCTGATCCTCAATCTCTACAACCCTACACGCAGGTCGCTTCGGGCATAGCGGGGATGGTACAACCGGAGTTCCTGGGCCGGCTGATGCGACCTTTCCTCACTGTTGGAAACAGGCTGGGCAATACGATATATTACAGGCGAGGAGTGCGGGGAAGTAGACGTGACTATCGTATGTCCCTTGTGGAGTTCCATTTCCGTTCTGACGACGTGTTCAGGTTTCTCCGTGCATTGCAACCCGTAGGAACCCGCACCATGCAGCCCTTTGTCCCGGCAGAGCAGGCTCCTGCCCTCTTCAAGGAATTGCTCGAACGTTCCCAGCGCGCAGGATTTGCGCCGGTCTGGTGCTGCCTCAAACAGCATCGTGCAGATCCTTTCCTGCTCAGTTGTAACGTAGATGGCTTCTCGATTGAGCTGGGTTATCATATTACAACCAAAACTACCAGGAAGCTTACAGAGTTATTGAAGGAGATGCGTGATTTAGTGATCCTCGCTGGTGGGCGACTCTATCTTGCCAAGGACGACGTACTCGACTCGGAAACCTTTGCTCGAAGCATGGGTACAGATCGCATCGAACGCTTTTTGGCAGTCAAACATGCCTATGATTCTGAAGGGCTCTTCCAATCAGGGCTCTTCCGGCGGATATTCACTCAAGAATCCGGGGAATGACATGTATCGTCATCACAATAAGACATCCCAGGCCGTAGTGACAGAAGCTGGCAAAGTTAATATGCCTGGGAAGGTCTGCATGGTGACCGGTGCTAATACAGGCTTAGGGTACGAGATATCATTAATTTTAGCAGGTATGGGCGCAACAGTTGTATTGGTGTGCCGGAATAAGCACAAAGGAGAAGAAGCACGGAAAAGAATGATCGCTGCCACAGGTAATGAGCGTATAGAACTAATTGTGGCTGATCTTTCTTCTCAAGAGTCAATACGAGAGCTCGTGCATTATTTCAAATCGAGATACCAAAAATTGCATATTCTGGTTAATAACGCAGGACACATCAGTTGGAATCGTCAAGAAACTATTGATGGATTAGAAATGACTTTTGCGGTGAATCACCTTGCTCCGTTCTTACTGACGAATCTGTTGTTAGGACCCCTTCAAAAAGCCGCTGAAAGCGATGGAGAGGGGAGAGTTGTCAATATTAGTTCGTCTGCTCAGCGAATCGGTAAAATTAACCTCGCTGATCTGCAAAGTACAAAGAAGTATCATATCATGGAGGCATATGCGGCTTCGAAATTAGCCATGGTCATAACTTCAAATGAATTTGCGCAGCGGCTCCAGGAAACAGGCATCACAGTGAATTGTATAGGCCCAGGACATATGAGAACTGCGTTTAACTCCAAAGCAGGCGGCCTCTCCGGAATAATCAATACGTTTCCCTTGTCAAGATGGCTTATCCAAAATATGCTGGAGAAACCAGTAGCAGAAGCTGTGCAGACGCCAATATATTTAGCAACATCTCCTGAACTAAAAGGGCACACAGGATTATTTTACGGGGATTATTGTCAACGGGAGACCCCCTCCAGGTATGTGAACAATAAAGAGCTTGCAAGCCAGCTATGGGATATAAGTGCTCAACTAACCCATATTCCATCGGAGCTTACTTTCAATCGAGAGGACAGATAGAGGACAAAAAGGCTCTCCCGCAGCTTACGTGCTAAAGTGGGTCAGGTTCAATGTGGGCCTGGAACGCCGGTGGCTGAGGTGCTCCACACGTGAGTGCTACCGCGATTGCACATATGGTTTACAGTATGACCAGCATTCAACCTTCCTCAGTTGAAGGAGTAGTTACTGTCCCAAGCATACAAGCATCTTCACCTGATTACAAGAAAAACCGTGTGATATACTCATGAGGTAGTGCTCCGGAATGGAACATCTACATGGGCAAGCGTGATCATCTGGTTCTACATCCTTTAGGAGGACGACGGGCGACCAAGCCTCGCCCCTACGGCTAGGGTTTTTCACCAGGGAGGAGGAAGAGCCGATCATCTTCAGGCAGATATGAGCGTCACATTCCCCAAGCGTTGGAGGAAAAATGGTCAAGAAAGCAGCACAGGCCACCCCGAATCACCTGCTGCGCAGGGCACGTCTGGAACGGGGTTGGACGCAGAAGGAAGTCGCCGATCGCATTGGGGCTCCCCTTGACCTGAATGTCACGCGCTGGGAACGCGGCACGGCCACCCCCAGCGCCTACTATGTGCAGAAATTGTGTGAGCTCTTCGGCAAAAGTGCCAGCGAGCTGGGCCTGCTTCCGGAACAGCCAGAGACTGCCGCGAGCAGCAAGCCAGAGCCGGAGCCAACTCGTTCCTGGAATGATCTGCCTGCAGGGACCATCACGCTGCTCTTTACTGACATGGAGGGCTCGACGCGACTGCTGCAGCAGCTGGGCAATCGCTACCCCAGTGTGTTGGCCGACCACCGCCAGGTGCTGCGGACGGCATTTGAGCAGTGGCATGGCCACGAAGTCGACACTCTGGGCGATGGCTTCTTTGTAGTCTTTGCCCGTGCTACTGATGCGGCTGCGGCAGCCGCGTCCATCCAACGCGCTCTGGCCGTGCATTCCTTTCCTCATAATGTCACTGTGAAGGTGCGCATTGGTCTGCATACGGGCGAGCCGCAGCTCTCTTCAGAAGGCTACGTTGGAGTGGATGTGCATCACGCTGCCCGCATTATGAGCGCCGGATACGGTGGGCAGATCTTGCTGTCACAAACGACTCGCGAGCTGGTGGAAGAGCACCTGCCAGAAGGCACGTACCTGCTGGACCTGGGTGAGCATCGACTCAAGGACTTACAGCGACCCAGCCACCTGTTTCAACTGAGCCTGGCTGATCTGCCTGCCAGGTTTCCACCCCTCAAGACCCTCGAATCACATCCCAACAACCTGCCCATCCAACCCACTGCCTTTATTGGACGTGAGAAGGAGGTGGTCAAGCTCTGTGATCTCGTGCGCCGGCCAGAGGTACGCCTGCTGACGCTAACAGGGCCAGGTGGGGTAGGAAAAACGCGGCTGGGCTTGCAGGTAGCTGCCGAGATCAGTGAGTTGTTTGCCGATGGTGTGTTCCTGGTGCCTCTCGCTCCGGTGAGTGATCCTGAGCAGGTCGTGCCCGCCATCGCCCAGACGCTTGCGATCGGCGAAGCGGGAGATCAGCCCCTGTTCGCCCTGGTGAAAAGCGTGCTCAAGGAGAAGCATCTCCTCTTGCTCCTGGATAACTTTGAGCAGGTGTCAGACGCCGCACTCCAGATTGCCGACCTGCTCCCCGCCTGTCCAAGACTCAAAGTGCTGGCGACCAGCCGGGTGGGACTGCATGTACGAGCCGAGCAGGAGTTCGCCGTACCCCCACTCTCGGTGCCCAACCCCAAACGCTTGCCAGACTTGCTCACCCTGTCGCAGTACGAGGCAGTGGCGCTCTTCATCGCGCGTGCGCAGGCTGCCAAGCCGGATTTCCAGGTGACCAATGCCAATGCGCCTGCGGTGGCCGGCATCTGTGCGCACCTGGATGGGTTGCCTCTAGCCATCGAGCTGGCAGCAGCGCGCGTCAAGTATTTTTCGCTGCAGGCCTTGCTTGCGCGCCTGGAGCAGGGATTAGCCCTCCTCTCGGGAGGAGCGCGCGACTTGCCAGCGCGGCAGCAGACGTTGCGTGGGACAATCGCCTGGAGTTACGACTTGCTCTCGCCCCAGGAGCAGTCGCTCTTCCGGCGTCTCGCAGTCTTTGTGGATGGCTGCACCGTGGAGGCTGCTGCGCAGGTGGGCGCAGCAGCAGGGGAATTGACGGGTGAGGTACTGGAGACGCTGCTCTCGCTGGCGGACAAGAGCCTGCTGCGACAGGTGGACCAGGAGGAGGGCGAAGAAGGCGAACCACGCTTTTTAATGTTGCAGGTGCTGCGTGAGTTTGGCCTGGAGCGCTTAGCCAGCATCGGAGAACTGGAGGCAACACGCACCGCGCATGCCTTTTACTACCTGGCGCGAGCGGAGGAGGCCGAGCCGCACCTGCGGGGGAGCGAGTCGGACAGCTGGTTCGCCCAAATGGAGCTGGAGCACGAGAACCAGCGGGCAGCGCTCTCCTGGCTGATGGAGCGAGCAGCAATGGGTGCAGGGAGGGAAGGGGAGAATGAGTGGGCCGAACTGGCAATGCGATTATGCAGCGCATTGTACTGGTTCTGGAACATCCATGGGTACTACCGAGAGGGGAGGAGCTTCCTGGAGCGGGCATTAGCCCTGCGCGAGGGAGTCACGGCATCTGTTCAGGTCAAGGTGCTCTATGCAGCGTCAGTGCTGGCTATCACCCAGGACGACTTCGAGCGCGCAGAGGAGCTGTGTAGAGAGAGCCTGGCGCTCGCGCGCGAGCTGGGAGACGCCTCGAGCAAGGCGGCAGCCCTCTTACAACTTGGGTTTGTCGCCTGGGCAAGGTGCAAGTATGCGGAATCCCGTGACCAACTGGAGGAGGCAGTAGCGCTCTTCCAGGAACTGGGTGACACCTGGAACAGGGCCCGCTCCCTTGCTTATTTAGCCAGGGTGAACGCTACGCAAGGTGTTTACGACCGGGCACGAGCGCTTGCCGAGCAGAGTCTTGATCTCTCCCGGGCGCTGGCGAACAAGGGACGCATCGCCATCGCGCTCTACGAACTGGCTCGTGTACGCTTTCTGGCTCAAGATGACATCAATCAAGCCCAGGCGCTTGCGGAGCAGAGCCTGGCGCTCTTCCGGGAACTGGGCGACACGCAGTACATCGCCGTCCTACTCAGCCTGTTGGGAGAGATGCGCCTGAGACAAGGCGAGCAGGGCCGGGCCAGCGAACTGTTGGAGGAGAGCGTAGCGACCTTTAAGGACCTTGGGGATCGCTGGAGTACTGCCGAGGCGCTACTTGCCTTCGCACGCGCAGCCGCCTCTCAGGGTGAATTTGCGGCGGCCCGTGCCCGCTACCTGGAGAGCCTGGCGATCGCACGAGAGATAGACGCCAGGAATCACATCGCCTCGGTTCTGGAGGGAGGAGCGATGGCGGCAGCGCAGGGCGAACCGGTAGGGGCAGCAAGGCTGTGGGGGGCAGCGCAAGCGCTGCGTGCAGTTATTGGCGCGCCTCTGCCGCCGGTCTATCGCGCTGACTATGAGCGAGCACTGACTACCATACGCACCCACCTCGGTGAGGCGGCCTTCGCCACAGCTCTGGACGAGGGCGGGGATATGGCCCTGGAACAGGCACTTGAAGCGCTGCCGTCTCTCTTCTCACATCTCGACGAAGAAACCGTCACTCGCTAAAAGCAAGCAATGAAACATGGGTAGGAGGAGTTCTTGCCAGGGGAAAGGAACCATATCATACGTGTGATAGGTTGAGTGAAAGCTATTCGGCAGCAGGCGCGCTCACCTGTATATATCGATAGCGGAAGCTTCATTGGGGTGAGGGGATAGTTGTCGTTGATCTTGATCTGCTGGCATACTTATGGGCCGGACAGTCTTGTACACTCTGCGAGACATCAACACTGCTTCAATGCATACCGCTATAAGCCAGCCCAGGCTTAACCCTGATATGCCCCCAAGGCGTGCCCCCAGTGCAGCTAATCCTAATTCAAGGATGGCACCCCCAGTCAGGGGAAGTAAGGCCTTTGCTATCCGATCCTGAATGCGACAGATGGCGATATAAAGATCCTTAATCAGGAATGGGAAAGCTCCCAGGGCCAGGAAACGTAGGCTCCATACTCCCTGATCGGCATAGCCCGGGCCGAATAGCTCAAGCAGTTGCCTGGAGCCAAATAGCAAGACGGCGTTTGCGAGCGCACACGTGATTACTGCAAGGCTCATGGCCAACCGGGCTTTGCGCGCCAGTACATGGGGCTGGGCAGAACTGACTGCGTAGAGAGCCATCACAAGAGCCTGTGGAACGACATACACAACGTCTGCAACAAGAAAGGCAACGTAGAACCAGGCATTCATTGTCGCTGAGATCAGGACTGTGACGAGCAACGGTAAGGCAAAGTTTGGACCGATCAGTAGAAGGTTGAGTAGGTGGTGCTGCAGCGCTGAAGGTCCCAACTTCCGTAGCAATCCCCACTTTGGGAGAGATTTTCTTAAAATCTGCTTCCCTTTCAAAATTGCAAATCCGGCGAGAGCGGCTAAAGAAATTGCATCACCTAGTGCCCACGTTGCGTAAATCGTCATCCCTCCGCGTTGCGAAAGCCAAAAACCCACTGCAGTGAGTGCAACAAGTTTTGCTCCAGCAAACAGGGTATTGCGCCAGAGTTGGAGGTCACCTCGCAGCAATCCGATTAATACCTGGTCAAGCACCAAGTTAACCGTTGCAAGGCTGACGCCAATGGCGAAAAGTGCAACGGCAGGGACGCTTGTTCTAAGTGGCTGCAAGTTAGTCGAGAGAGAAGGTACACCAAGTGCAAACAGGAGACCGATGCATGCTCCTGCGAAGGCAACTGTGAGCAGGGCCGCGCTGATAAGCGCTGCCTCTTGCCCCGGTTGACGCGGTAGCTCCCGAATCAACAAGGTGCCCAATCCCAGCATGCAGAACGTTCCAAGTAGCGTCATTGCTGAGACGGCAGCGGAGGCAACCCCGACTGCTTCTGGGGAGAACTGCCTGGCGGCTACCCACCAGTAGGCAAAGCCAAGACCTGACTTTACGATGAAGGTGGCGACTAATGACCCCGCGTTGAATAACATGATACCATTTGTCTTAATCCACCGGTACAGTAGCGTTCTCACCGTGCTTGATTTCCTTCAACGCAGTTGTTTGAGCCATACCGAGGCACCTGCTCAGCTCTTCAGCCAATACCTGAACATGGTCGGTTCTACAGCCTATATGTGTACCAGGAATGACACGCAGCTCTATGTCTTTCTCACGAGTCACTTTACGCCGCCACACGCCGCGAAAAGGCTCTTCACGAGCCCAGATCAAGGTGATCTCGCCGGGATACGCTTCATAACCGTAGCCCGTAATTATCCAGTCAAGTAAGGCGTTATCGTCCTGGCGAAGAGCATCTGCAGTGGGAATAAGCGTTAAAATACTTGGATCAATGTTTCTGAATCCCTTGAGATTTTCCATTCTCCTCTCACGACGCATAAATTTATACATATGCCGCAAGCGGAGAAAGAACTCCAATTGGTGCTCCTGGCTAAGCCGGAGCGGCTTGCCAACGCAATTGATTGCACTCCGTGCCAATATGTGCAGGAGAGGAGAATATGCTGGCACTATCAAAACCAGGAGATCAACCTTCTGTCCTTCTGCATGAAGTTGACGGGCCATCTCGTAGGCTACAAGCCCTCCATTGCAAAAGCCTCCCAAGAGGTAAGGACCTTCTGGCTGGAGAGTACGCAACGACTGGATATGAGCCGCAGCCATCTCCTCCACAGTGGGGACAGCTTGCAAGCCATCAAAATTGTACGGTGCTAGAGTATAAAATGGCTGATCCGGTCCCAAATGGCGTGCCAGGTGGAAGCAATAGAATGCGTCACTATCCCATGCTCCGTGCAAATAGAAGAAAGGCCGCCTGGAGCCACTAGCCTTCACTGCTACGAGTGGAGTCCGAGAACTTCTCTCCTCTTCAGTTTGCATCGCCTGCGCCAACTGTTCTATGGTTGGACCGGCGAAGAAAGTAGCAAGGGGAAGCTTCTTACCAAAAACCTGCTCGATTTGATCAACGAGACGAGCAGCAAGCAAAGAATGTCCGCCCAGGTAAAAAAAGTTGTCCCGAATGCCTATCGACCGCACCTCCAATAGTTCTTCCCAGATCTGCCTGAGTTGATGATGTACAATAGACGTTGGGGCTACAAAGGGCTCTCCAGTCGTATGTCTGATCAGGTCAGGTACTGGTAGCGCCCGGCGGTCCACCTTGCCGTTGGGCGTCAGCGGCAGCGCCTCGAGCCACACGAAGGCAGAAGGCATCATGTATGCCGGCAATTCTTTCGTCAAATGGTCCTGCAAATCGCGAACTGTGACGGTTTGCCCCTGATGGGGCACCACATATGCAACGAGGCGTTTATCACCGGTAGTGTTTGAAGCCCATCCCTCCGGCGCCGCCTGATCGCGGCTAGCCTTCGGCTCAGCAGGAATGACGGGAGCATCCTCGTACGCTACCACCACGGCTTCACGTACAGCGGGATGTTTGCTGAGCGCCGCCTCAATTTCGCCAAGCTCGATGCGGAAGCCTCGAATCTTCACCTGGTGATCCAGGCGCCCCAAGTACTCGATATTGCCATCTGGCAGGTAGCGAGCCCAGTCCCCGGTTTTATAGAGCCTTGCCTCCGGTTCGCTACTAAATGGATTGAGCACAAACTTTGTTGCTGTTAACTCTGGGCGGTTGAAGTAGCCTCGAGCTAGCCCATCTCCACCGACGTGTAGCTCACCAGGAAGACCAACTGGCACCAGTTGCATCTGCTCGTCCAACAGGTAGATCTGAGTGTTGGCAATCGGACGGCCAATCGGAATGCATGGAAGCGACTTAAAGTTTCTCATGTCATAACAGGTCGCATCGGCAGCTACTTCCGAGGAGCCATACAGGTTAAGGAGTGCGCAGTGCGGCATACTGTTCGTAAACCGCAGAGCCAGGTCCAGGGGAAGGGCTTCGCCACTACTGGTGCAGTATTTCAAGCGGGGAAGCACCCCCTCAAGATCATCTGCCGTATCCAACAACACTCGCAGGAGAGATGGGACCAGTACGATGCGAGTGACAGCATAGGCCGCCAGGGTATGCAGCAGGTCCTTAGGGTCCTTTACCACTGCTTCGGGAATAATGACAGTCCGAATCCCCTTGAGCAAGGGTCCAAAGATTTCCCAGACCGAGTCTACAAAACTCAAGGCGGTCTTCTGGCAGCACGTTTCTCCCGTTTCGAATGGATAAGTGGTCCACATCCATTGAAAGCGATTGATAGCGGCTCGATGCGTCCCAAGCACTCCTTTGGGCTGCCCAGTAGAGCCCGATGTGTAAATGATGTAGGCAAGGTTCTCGCCTGTTATGGCGGTGGGTATATTTTCTTTGCTCTCCTGAGCAATCGTCAGCCATTCTGTATCCAGGCAAACCACGTTTTCATGGGTGGGTAGCCTCTCGAGTAGTGGGTGTTGGGTTATCAGAACTGTTGTCTCAGCATCCTCCAACATGAAAGCGAGTCGTTCCCTGGGGTAGGCAGGGTCGAGTGGTACATAGGACCCCCCGGCCTTGAGGATGCCCAGCAGTCCTATTACCATCTCCAGCGAGCGCTCTATACAGAGGCCCACACGTACTTCAGGCTCTACACTGAGCTTACGCAAGTGATGAGCCAGTTGATTAGCTCGCTCATTGAGTTCTCGGTAGGTGAGTTCCTGCCCTTCATAAACCAGCGCAACTGCCCCGGGGGTGTGCTCCACTTGCGTCTCAAAAAGCTGAGGGATACACTGCTCTTTGGGGTAAGTGGCCTGAGTAGCATTCCATTCATGCAGTAACTTCTGTCGCTCACCTTCCGTCAAGAGGGGCAACTCCGATATATTCTGTATCACGTGCTTTCCCATCGAGTTATTAATAACGAATCAAATCAATTATAGTTATCGACTTAATCTCTGGTCTCCCAGAGAATCACGCTCTCCAGAATCTGCATTCACAATGGGGAGGACATACAGTTCTACTTTAGGGAAGCATGGAGGAAGAGGCAAGCGACAAAGGTATCATAGAAGGATACCTTCGTATCGTACGTATGCTTGGTTGGTTTTGCATCTCGGCACATTGCATTCGATTCCCCCAGTGAACTATTTTCTCATTAATTCCGTGGCAGCGTGACGGGCATGAGGTGGTACTGCATCTTCAGAGCGATGATACGTGCCACAGCCTCGTCCACTCGCGCCATCGAGAGCTGACCATCGTGGAGTGCCTGTTTAAACGCCTCGATCACTGCCAGTGTACGGACACTCCCCATCGGACCCATGATCATATCGTTGCCGGCCTGTATCGCCAGCACTGCCGCTTCGGGCTCGCTCCACCGGTCGGAGATGCCACTCATGTAAAGCGCGTCGGTGAGAACCACGCCGTCGTAGCCGAACTCTTTGCGCAGGATGTCTGTCATGAATTTGTGCGAAAGTTCTGCTGGCATGGTCGGGTCGATGGCGGGCATCAGCACATCGGTCGACATGATCATGGCGGGCCGCATCAGCGGGTCCGGCGAGTTAGTGAAGGTTTTATACGGTGCGAGTTCGGTCGCGTAGATCTGGGCCCGCGAGCGGTTATCGGAGGGCAGAATATCGTGGGCGTCATACGGGGTGTTGCCCAGGCCGCCGGGATAGTGTTTCATGCAGGCAATCAGCCCGTGGCTCTGCATAGCCTCAATGTAGGGACCGGCATATTTGATCACCGAAGCGGCCGTAGTGCCAAAGGTGCGATCGGCGGTATCGATGCCGGGGATCATCATCACATCCACGTCGGGAGCCAGGTCGGTATTGAGGCCGATTGAGAGCAGGTCGTGAGCCATCTGCACCCCCTGCTGGCGATCAAAATCCAGATTCCCCGACTGGTAGATCTCCCAGGGACCCGGCCGTGCTCCGTAGATATGCACCAGGCGGTTGACTTCCACGCCGCCCTCTTCATCGACCGAGGTCAGGAGGGGAATCTTCGCACGCTGCTGGGCCAGGCTGGTTGTTGTCCTGGCCTGGCTGGCGGTCTGCAAATGGGATTCATACATAATCATCCCGCCGACATGAAGCTGGGTAATCATATAATCCAGGTCATTAGAATAGTTGTTCTGCTCACTCTCGGTCATAATCATCTGTCCCAGCTTCTCGTCCAGCGACATGTGCGTGACATAGAGATTAGCAAGCTCCCTGTAGGTCATCCGATCGACCAGGTGTGTGAGCGCGTTCACCTGGGGCGCATTAAAGGGTGCTATGACAAAGGGTCCTGGCTGACTTGCGGGAGCTGTGGCCTGCTCGACCGGGGCAAGCGGGCCAATTAAGTCGGAATGCATCAACAGGCCGGTTATGACCACAATCAGGGCCAGCGTGACCAGGGCCACGGAGACGAAGAGGCTGATCCCTCGCCTTCTCGGTCGCGTTCCGTGAAGAGCGAGGCTCTGTTCCGATTCCCCTTTGTCCTCGCGCCGGGATGCCAGGATCATTTGAGATCGTTCTACATCTTTAGGCATAAGGCTTCCTGGTGATAATGCGTTTATTATTACTATAACAGATCAATATATCTACTGGCAACAAGGCGGATGATATCGAAGAGTTCACTGATTCCCACAACCACCAACATGAGATATAATTGCTTGAGGAACCGGCAGCAGCATCCTGCTGGGTAGCAGTACGTTTGCCCAGATCTCATGCGTGTCGTTGCGTTCCTAACTTAAATTTAGCTCTCAAGTGGAGATCATGCGTGGCTAGCCGCATAGGACAACAACTGGGCAACTATCAGCTCATCCAGTTGCTGGGGAAAGGGAACTTCGCTGAAGTCTACCTCGGTGGACATATTCACCTTGGTACCCTGGCGGCTGTCAAGGTGCTGAATACGCACTTGATGGATGTCAATGCTTTTCGCACCGAGGCGCGTATCATTGCTCACTTAATTCACCCCCATATTGTGCGCATCCTGGAGTTTGGTATCGAGGACCAGGCCCCTTTTCTGGTGATGGATTTTGCGCCGTATGGTACGCTGCGCCAGCGCCATCCCAAGGGGACGATGGTTCCTCTGCTTATGGTTGTTGGCTATGTCAAGCAGGTGGCAGATGCACTCCAGTACGCCCATGATGAGCGGCTGGTCCACCGGGACGTCAAGCCAGAGAACATACTGGTGGGCCGACGCAATGAGGTCTTGCTGAGTGACTTTGGTATCGCCTTGTTGGCTCAGAGTTCTCACGATCAGCAACCGTATAATACGGCCGGTACCATGTTGTACATGGCTCCAGAGCAGATCCGGGGGAGACCCTGCCCGGCAAGCGATCAGTACTCGCTGGGCATAGTCGTCTACGAGTGGGTGTGTGGCAGATGCCCATTTATGGGTACTTCCCCTATGGAGGTAGCCCTGAAGCAGCTATCCGAGCCTCCTCAACTTCTACGAGATAGTGTACCTTCGATCTCACCTGCAGTTGAGCAAGTGGTGATGAGGGTGCTTGCCAAGGACCCCGAGGAGCGCTTTGAGAGTGTGCAAGACTTTGCTGCTGCCTTGGAGCAGGCGAGCCTTTTAGATGATTCCGGCCTGTCCGCTCAACCTGCTCCCTCAATCGAGCAGCAACTTCCGCCTATCCCGCCGTCAGGTTTGCCAGACGATACACTGCCCACGCTGCCTTGAGGGTTAATGTAAATAATCAACCTCGCATGTCCTTGCGTTTCAGGAAGATGCCAACGACGCAGCTAAGAACGAGAATCATTGCGCCAAGCACAATCCAGGCGAGCAGAATACGCTGTGTAGCATCTGACAGGCTATAAGCTGAGAAGAGCGTTCCGTGGTAGGTGTAGTCATCTCCGAAGAGTTTGCCGCCATCGATCTTATCTGCATGCAGACCTAGCGATGATCCGAGAGCTGCTAAGGCCCACCGTGTAGGAAAGAACGCGGCCGCTATTTGTGTAAACCAGTCCTTCAGTGGGATAACGGAACCGGCGAAGATCACCTGTGGAATGATGATGATTGGCAGCAGGCTATTAGCAGTATCGTCATTCGGAGCAATGGCCGAGATTACTAATCCCATCATGACGCCTGCCACGGCAGCCAGGGCGAGTGTAATATAGATTTCCAGAAGCACCGGCAGGAAGACGCCCTGATGGAAAGGCTCGAAGAGATGGACGATAAAGAGCATCGAAGCGCTCTGGATGAGTGCCAGGGCCCCTAACACGATTATTTTGGAGAACAGGTAGGGCATGATGCCCAGGGTGACGGTGCGCTCACGCTTGTAAATCGCGGCCTCCTTCACTATCTCACGTGTTCCGTTAATGCAGCCGAAGAGCACGGCGAAGAAACCGACGAGGAAGATGACGCGCTGCACATCACCGCTTTGGGCTGGGACGATAAAATCTTGGAGCGCCTGGTTAGTGCCACCCCTCACTTGTGCGTACTGTAGACCGTTTGGATCAGCCCTGAGAAAATTCACTACTTGCTGGCAGTCTACCAGGTCAGCTACATTTGAAATGCCCGGAACGGCGAGCGGCCCAGCGGGGGTGAAAATCTGCGTACGGCACTGGACAATATGGTTGGCATTGAATAGGCCTCCGCCGATCTCAAATCTGACGAGGAGCATGAGCATCAGGGCGATGAGGGGTGCCTGCAGGAGCAAGATGAATAGATTACTGACGTTGTTTTTGAGCAATTCTACATGGCGCATGCAGAGAAGTCTCAACTGCTTCCAGGAGCTGCCGCGCTTAGGTCGAGTCATCTGCTTGCTTTTTTGCTGACCGTTACTGTGCGCAGGGGTTTGACTTATCGTGGCCTGCAGCTCTTTGAGAGGCTGGGCGACGTACGCCTGATAGTCTTTGGAGGTGCGGAACCGTGCCTCAGCCTCTTCGGGAACCGCGCTGTTTTCCTCGATGGGTTCCAGGCTGCTATAGATCTCGGCAAAATCGTCCCGTCTGAAGTAGGTCTTTGACTCCTGGGGAGGGCCAAAGTAAGCGAGGCGACCACCTTGCGCTAGAAAGCAGACATAGTCACAGATGCTAATATTGTTCGTGGCATGAGTGACCAGGATGATGGTGTGCCCCTTATCAGCTAGCTTACGCAGAAGGAACATCATCTTCCGATCCAGGCCCGGATCGAGCCCCGAGGTTGGCTCGTCGAGGAAGAAGAGACTGGGATTGGCCAACAGTTCCAGGGCGATCGAGACGCGCTTACGTTGCCCACCTGAGAGGTTTCTGATAAGAAGTTTACGTTTTCCCGTCATCTCTACATCTTCTAACACCTCGTCAATGCGCTGCTGGATTTGTTCATTGGTGAAATCGTTTGGTAAGCGCATCTCGGCGGCGTAATAGAGAGCCCGCTCGACAGTGAGATCGCGATGCACGATATCATCCTGGGGGACATAGCCGAGTTGCGCGCTGAAAGCGGCGAGATTGCGGTAGTAATCCTGGCCATTGTAGAACACCTTGCCTTCGTGGGCAGGCCGCAGTCCGCTCAAGGCATCTATCAGCATGGATTTCCCGGCACCGGAGCCTCCCACAACCGCGACAAATTTGCGCGGGGCAATCGAAAGCGAAATATTGTTGAGCAGCGTCACATGCTTGTTGCCATAGCGTTTCAGATTGAGCGCGTCGATGCGAATATAGTTACTCTCATCGTACTGCGTCAACTGGTTGCCTTCGAAAATGAGCCTGTACGGACCTATGCGAATCTCATCGCCCATCTTGAGCAGGGAATGCGTGACCAGCTGGGAGTTGACATAGACATGATTTGTGCTGTTGAGATCGAAGATACGATAGGTTCCGCCCTCACGTACCAGGCGTGCATGATGCGCGGATACCTGGGGATGAGGCAGCACGAGGGCGTTATCTGATAAGCGCCCAATGGTCACTTCGGCATCGTTGAGTTTGATGGGATGCATCGGAGGCAGTTCGTCTTGCTGCTTGCTACTTCTATCATGGTAGGTCAGGGTAACGAGCGTGCCATGCTCACTGCCAATGCGGAATACGTCTCCGTGGTTTAAAACCTTGCGGAAGTGCTCATCGCCGCGAATCTTGTGCCCCTGGTAGAGAAGGCCATTGAGCGTGTGCTGGCGTTCTGGATGCGGATGGACGAGCACCAACTGATTCCCCTGCCGGATGATCTGGAGGTGCTGACCCGAAACAGTTTGATTGTTAATGACAATATCATTGGTAGCGTTGCGACCGATATTGATGATCTGCTTATCAAGTGGGTAGGTTTTCTTTTCGTCGGAAGTGTTGCTGCTGACTTCCAGCGAGGGTATGCCAAGGCTGGAGAGCGGGGTAATTTCTGTCTGATCGGGCCGTTGGGCGAGTTTTACCAGCTGCTGTGTCAAGTTATCCAGGGCTCGGGGTGCGTGAGGCGAGGAGAATTCTTGCTCCTCGGGCTGCTCACTGGGAGGTGCGCTTTGGGTCCCGCTGGAGATAAGCACAAGGAAGGAAGTATCTGTGCCTAACTCTACCAGAGCGTGATGATGAAGTGCGGCTTGCTGCTCTAGATTTCGGTTTTCGAGCCTGATGCTGGCTGCCTGGGGATGCTTTTCAATATACCAGGATGCATTTTTCCGCAGGAGGCGAGCATGATAGGGCGAGACTGTTGGATCACCCTCGATAACAATGTCGTTGCCTGGATCAAGGCCAATGGTGATGATCTGCTTGTCGATGAGAAAGATCTTGCCCTTTAATGGTCCGGTGAGGAATTTAATCGAACCAAAGCTTCGTAGTGTTTCTTCCGCATTCAAGGGACCCCTCCTAATCTCCGCTGGGGGCACACCAATTCTACCGTCGAACGTATGCAATTATAGGACAGCGTTAACTGGCTGGCAATACCCTACGAAGCTTTCAGGGCCTCCCCCGCCCATACGAGGCGGGTCATTAAGCCTTGACCCCCGAATTGTGGCAGAACCTCCTCCTCAGAGGTCTGCTAGACTCACCTGACACTCTCGTCCTTTAGCTCAGTGCGGTATTCTTTCAGCAACTTCTGTACCTTTGGGTCTATCACGACCTGGCAATAGGGCTGATAGCGATTTCTATCGTAATAGTCCTTGTGATAGTCTTCAGCCGGATAGAAGTTGGTGAAAGGAACAATTTCCGTCACAACAGGATTTTTATAGGCGCCGGATTTTTCCAGTGCTTCTTTCGACGCAAGAGCTATGCGTTGTTGCTCATCAGATTGATAGTAAATGGCTGAGCGGTACTGCGTTCCGATGTCATTTCCCTGACGATTCAGGGTGGTAGGATCATGCACATGCCAGAAAATCTCCAGCAGTTTCTCGTAGGAAATGATGGACGGGTCATACGTGACCTGGATAGCTTCCGCAGCGCCAGTTCGTCCTGAACAGACTTGTTCATACGATGGGTTCTCAATCCGCGATGCCGCGTATCCCGGTATAACTGCCGTCACCCCTTTGAGCCTCTGGAAAATCGCCTCGGTACACCAGAAGCATCCTCCGGCAAGCGTAGCGGTATCAAACTGAGACATATATCACCTCACTCTTCTAGTAACAGGATAGATATCAAGTGAACAACAATGTTATCTCGTTTAGGACCTGCCGCGATGGTTTTGAAGAGGTTGTCCAGATAGAGCGGCATTGCTGAAGCGACTACCGCCAAATATGCGTCAGATCCCGTTTTGATTCCGTTGATACATAGCCCATGTAATCATATCATTAAGGTGGGAACAGATTCAATCGATTGCGGAGAAGGTTGTCATAGGCCGTCAGATTCATATGAAACGGGAGCAGTTAGACTAGCATTCTTCTGATGTTAGCTGTAGCATCAAGGAGGGTGACACTATATGGTAACCACAGACATCACGACACTTCCCAGCACAACAGAGTCACCACCGATTCAACGGCACTTAACACCTACGCCTTGGATTTACATTGAGGCGGGTATGTCCTTCGTCCTAGATCTTCCCCTCCTTATCATGTCTTTTAGCGAACTCAACCAAGGGATCTTTGACGGGAACATATCAGAGCATTCCGTGTACCGGCTCCCGCTGGACAAAGACTGGTCAGCCGGTCCGGCGAAGACTGCGCTCAGCGATTGGATTTTGGCCGTCTTTGAGCGAGCCCGCCATGGCAGTTAGTAAGACGATAATCAGACTTGTGCCACGGCCGAAGGTTGTACTCGGACCATGACTTCTTCGAGCAAGTCAGTATAGTCACACGTCCTCGCTG
>Ga0187846_10000218_pt1 | contig 35287 bp, 30 predicted proteins | sample TC_taG_FD_161473 | JGI IMG/M metagenome (GOLD analysis project Ga0187846, IMG submission 161473) | Biofilm microbial communities from the roof of an iron ore cave, State of Minas Gerais, Brazil - TC_06 Biofilm (v2) | ecosystem: Environmental > Terrestrial > Deep subsurface > Cave > Wall biofilm... | reverse complement strand
CGCGTCGTCAGGACACAAATCTGCCCTTCCGGATCGAGCCCGAGCGTAATGTCCCGAGCCGCGCCTCCAATCGCCACCGGCGTGGCGACAATCATCGGCGTGTAAATCGTGAGGGTGTCCGGCGAATCAAGTGAAGGCCGGACCCGGCCATAATCCAACGCCAGGGTAATGGCTCGCCCGGACTTGTGCAGTTGGAGGTGCGCCGGGCCGCAGATGGTGACTTCGCCATGGTCGAGTAGCAGAAGGGCGTGGCCGGACCGCACGGTAATGTCGCTGCCGCTGGCCACGTCTGCCGGGGCTGCGTCGGTTTCGACCCCCACGCTGGTCGCTGTTTTGACCTCGACGTCGTCCCCCTCGATGTGCCCGATGACCGCCGGCATGCTTTGCGCAGCCAAACGACTCGGCGTCAGCGCAAAGAGGGTTACTATGGCGAAAAACGCAGGGGGCAACCACAGCAATCGCCCGGTCAGTCTGGGTTTCGCGGCTGTGTGACACGTGGCAAGGCCTAGCCTGTGAAGTGGAGGTTTGGCATCTCGCCCCGGGAAGAGAGGCGGGCTACAGAGACACCTCGTACGAATTGACGATTGCCCACGCATGAGTACCGCCCCCTAGCTCCTCGTGAGCGGGGTCCCGAGGTTCGCCTTATACTATACGCCCATGAATCCAGCGGGAAAAATCGAGGAGCAAGTACAGGACCGCGTGTTAGTACACTACGATACGCGTTTGCCTCAACTCTCCCGCTGGCAAAGGATGCAAATTCCGGTCATCGCGTGGGCCGTCCTCGCAGTGATCCGGATGCTCGGGCCAACGCTTCGCTTCGAAGTCCTAGGGGGACAAAAAATCGGGCGCGATTACCGCCCGGATCTGCCTTCGAATGTTTACGCGTTCTGGCACCGATGCATCTTCGCCGCGACGTGGTATTTCCGGAATCGCGGCGCCGTGCTGCTGAACACCACGAACTTCGATGGGCAGTGGACGCGCCGCGTGATTGAGCGGCTGGGCTACACGACGGCGCAGGGCAGCTCCACGCGGGGTGGATTGAAGGGCCTCGCGGTGATGGCCAAGCGCCTGGAGGAGGGTGTGGACGCCGCGTTCACCATAGACGGCCCGCGCGGCCCGCGTTACATCGCCAAGCCCGGCCCCGTGATGCTGGCCCGGCGCACCGGCCGATCCATCATTCTGTTCCACGTCGGTCTGGAACGCGCCTGGACGCTGCGGAATACTTGGGACCTGTTCCAGATTCCCAAGCCCTTTACCCGCGCGGTCGTCGTGATTGCCCCGCCGTTTGAAGTCGCGCAAGACCTCGATCGCCAGGGTCTTGAACAGAAACACGCGGAGATGCAGCAGGTGCTCGAGCGCGTGCGCGATGTAGCGGAGACTTGGTTCTCGCTCTCCGATGCGGAACGCGCACGGGAGCGCGCCGCCTGGAATGGCTGACCGATTCAGCGATTGGCGTCGCCGAGGGTGATCTTCGTTTCCAGCTTTTGCCCGCCGCGATAATACTGGACCGAGATGGTGTCGCCGGGGCGTTTGCGGCTCATGATCAGGTTCAAGTCGAGCTGGTTGGCGACTGGCCGGCCGTCGATGGCGACAAGAACGTCGCCGCCGATCAGGATGCGTCTCATGCCGTAAATGGCTTCGCGGCTGCCCCCGCGCAAACCGGCGCGTTCGGCCGGGCCCCCAGATGTAACGCGCTCGATCAGCATTCCCGCATCGACAGGGAGATTCAGAGCGTCCGCGAGAGAGGGTGTAAGCGGCCAGGCTTGCACGCCCATAAAGGGGCGCCGCACTCGCCCCTCAGTGATCAGGTCTTGCGCGATTTGCTTCGCGGTGTTGATGGGAATCGCGAATCCAATGCCGGCGGTTGTGCCGGACGGGGTGTAAATCGCCGAATTGATGCCGATTACTTCCCCGCGCGAATTCAGCAGCGGCCCTCCCGAATTGCCCTGGTTGATTGCCGCGTCGGTTTGAATGGCGGCGTCGATTGATGTCGATTGGCTGGTTTGCACCGTGCGCCCCAGGGCGCTGACGACACCCGTGGTGAGCGTGCTTTGGAACCCGAACGGGTTCCCAATCGCCAGCACGCGCTGGCCCACTTGCAGGGATTCCGAATCGCCCATGGTGAGGGACGGCAGCTTGCGGTCCTTGGGGTCCACTTTCACCAAGGCGATATCATTTCGCTCATCCGCGCCGATAAATTTAGCGTCGAAATGCGAGCCGTCACCCAGCGTGACGGAAATCGCTTGCGCGCCCTGCACTACATGAAAATTGGTCAGGACGTAACCGCGTGGGTCAATCACAAAACCTGACCCGGCGCCTTCGACGGGCACCGGCTCCATGAACATGTCATATTCAAGCGTGCGGGTGAGAATGTTGGCGACCGCCGGGCCCGCCTGGCTGTAGATTTTCACGTTCACCACTTCGTCGCCCACCAAGCCAGCGGTTTTCACTTCCGGGAATGGCGCTGGCACCGCCTCCACGCGTTCGGGCTGGCGCTGCCCCCAACGGCTTCCCGCCCAGTACGCTCCCAAGACGAGCGCGAGTCCCAGCGCGGCGAGCCGGATGACCCCTCTGGCTTCCCGTTTTTCTATCATGTTCATCTACCTCCTGCTGCGAACGTACCCGCTTGGCTCCATTCGCTTCAACTTCGCCACGAGCGCCTCGACTTGCTGCCGCGTGAATTCGAGGGAGCCGGAACAATCAATCTCTTCGTCGGCCAGCCGGAGTGTTTCTGCGAGCGGCATCTGCAAAGCGATACGCTGGCGGGCTTGTTCGAGGGTCAGCCCCCGGCCCGAATCCTTTTGCGTTAGACGCGCGAGCTGCTGCTCCGGTGTGCACCAGGTGACGACCAAGCAATCCACTTTTTTATGATAGCCCGCCTCGATGAGCAGGGCGGCCTCGATGACGCCGATGGCGTGGGGCTCCGCCTGCTCGAGCGCGGCTAGGTCCTGGTCGTGCGCCGCCAGCACCAGAGGATGAATGACGGCATTGAGCCGAACAAGGCGCGCGGGATCGGCGAAGACAATTGCGGCAAGCTTCGTGCGGTCCACGCGGCCATCGGGGCTAAGAATGCCGACGCCAAACTCTCGCACCACTTCTGCGTAGGCCGCGCCTCCCGGCTCGATCAATCGGTGGGCGATTTTGTCGGCTTCGAAGACGTGGCAGCCGAGTTCCCGCAGCATTCCTGCGACGGTGCTCTTTCCTGTGCCGATCCCGCCCGTCAGCCCCACGCGCAGCATCATCGTTGGGCGGCTACGGCATTGTTGATCTGCGCGCGCCGCAGCCGCGCCGCCTTCACCGTGTTGCTCATCAGCATGGCGATGGTGAGCGGGCCGACGCCGCCGGGCACCGGCGTGATGGCTCCCGCCACCTCCGCAACCTCGGGGTGCACATCGCCCACGAGCACCGCGCCTTTTTCGCGGAACTGCGCCAGCTTCGCCGGGAATTTCGCGAACAGACGCTCCGCGTCCGCGGCGTTGGTGACACGGTTGATGCCCACGTCAATCACAGTCGCCCCGGGGCGCACCCACCCGGGCTCGACCATCGCCGCGCGGCCAATCGCGGCGATAACAATTTCAGCTCGCCGCACAACTTCGGGCAGGTTCCGCGTTTTCGAATGGCAGATGGTGACGGTCGCGTTGGCGTGCATCAGCAGCAGCGACATCGGCTTTCCTACAATGTCGCTGCGTCCCACCACGACGGCTTCGGCGCCCTCGATTCGAATGCCGCTTCGCCGCAAGATTTCCATCGCGCCGGCAGGCGTGCAGGCCACCAGTCCCGGCCGGCCCGAGACTAGCCGGCCCAGGCTCGAGGGATGAAAACCGTCCACGTCCTTCGCCGGGTCAACGGCTTCGAGTACGCGCTTGGTATCCACTTGCACGGGGAGCGGGAGTTGGACGAGGATGCCGTCCACGTCGTCGCGGGCATTGAGTTCGCCGAGCAATGTGAGGAGTTCATCGGTTGAGACGATCGCGGGAGGGGTAAAGAGGAAGCTGCCCAACCCAAGTTGCTCGCACGCCGCGATTTTGCTCCGCACGTACATCTGCGAGGCAGGGTTTTCGCCCACGAGCACTGCCGCCAGTCCGGGGCGGACTCCGGCAGCCGCCAGAGCAGCGATTTCCTGCTTGAGTTCGGCGTAAATCTGATCACGTATGACGTTGCCGTTGAGGATGCGAGCCGTCACAGTCGCTCCTATTGTGTGGCCGAAAACTGCAAATCATATGAATGATAGCACATGGAATGGAGCGGGCCGGTGCGCCCGAACGCGTGTCAACTCGATGCAAACTATACGTAAAAGACGAAATGATCGCAAACAGGGTTTCTCAGACAAGCATATCCGAACCATCGGAACCGCCCGGACTCAGTGGGACTTCGAGCGACGAATTCGTTGTATCGGGCATAAAAGAGGCGTACGCTGCATCAGCGGAAGGCCCAAATCAAAAATCCGGATTGCATCTTCCCATGAGTTGTCGAAGATAGGTTCATTTGGATGTATGGATATGGATAGTGGTCCACCCCTACCCGTCCGCATAAGTCGGACTTTGGTTCTTTGCGCGTGTTTGGTGCAAATCGTCCTTGGAACTGCCGCAGCTTGGACGCACCTCCCACTCTGCGATGAGGGTTTTTATGGCGTTCCGGCGCATGTTTTCAGTGTCACCGGCGCGCTTCGGAATCCCACCATGGAGCCCGCTGGATTCAAATATCTTCGTGGGATCGATCAGCACTTTTATTGGATGGCGCCGATGGGTGTAGTGCTCCAGTCAGGCGCCTTTCGGGTGTTTGGTTTCGGCTTGCGAGTTCAGCGCGAATTGTCCGTGTTCTGCGGCTTGGGTTCAGTTCTGTTATGGTACTTGACACTCCGGCGGCTCGTGGCAGAACGCACCGCAGCCACAGCGGCAGTTTTCTTATCGTTGGACTTCGTTTTTCTCTCCGTGTCTTCTCTTGGGCGCTCAGACATGATCAGCCTCTTTTTCGGGATGGCCGCGCTCGCGGGGTATGTGCTATTGCGCGAACGGTCACTGACGCTGGCTCTCGCGGTGGCGCACACTGCTGCCGCATTAAGTGGGATCGTGCATCCGAATGGTGGCATTGCAACGGTGGTCTCGCTGATAGTGTTGACTTTGTTTCTAGACCGAGCGCGTCTGAGATGGACGCACTTGGCAATGGGTGTCAGCTGCTACGCAGCATTTGGCGCGGGATGGGGGCTTTACATCGCGGAGGCGCCGGGACTGTTCGCGGAGCAGTTCTTGGGAAATGTCGCAAATCGGTTGAAGGGGCCGATCACGTTGACCGGACTGTTCAGAGGAGAAGTGATGCGGTATCTGTCAGCCTATGGCCTAGAGCAGGCACACGGCCTGAAGTTGGTGCGGAGTCTGCTTCCTGGGTCATACCTCGCTGCGATTTTGTTTTGCGCGTTCTGCAGGGACCTTCGCCGACGATCGAGTGTGTTGCTGCTTATGTTCGTCGGCATATCGATCAGCCTCCTCTTACTGGAAGGCTCCAAGCAGGGTTGGTATTTGGTCCATCTGACGCCCCTTTTCTGCGCATTCATGGCAGTCGTTGCAAACTGGCTTTGGGATAGCCGCAGGATTATGGCGCGAATTGCTACAGTTACGCAGGCGGGCATCCTCCTACTGGGGGCAGCGAGCCTTTCCTATAGCGCGAGCAGCCGGAATCTCCAGCGACTGTATCAGCCCACGGTCGCTTTCCTTAATGCCCACGTTAGTTCCCAGGATCTAATATTTGCGCGATCAGAGTTCTACTTCGGGCTACAGTGCCGGACTTGTCTGCGTGACGATCCGAATCTCGGCGCTTTGTCGGGCCGACGGGCGGATTACATCGTTTTGGAGCCTGATTATGATGGCCACTTGGCAGGTCTTCGGGCGGCAAGTCCGGCAGTCTATCGTGAAATAGAACAGCACCTAGATGCTGAGTACCGAGAAGTATTCCGTAATTTGAATTACAGGATTCTGAAAAGGACAATACGGCCTAGTTCTTGAAAACCTCCGTATGGTCTTGTTCCATCGTCAAAACTGGATTAAAAATCTAGTCCTCACCATCACGCCGCTTCATAATGAGTGCGCACCTAACGAAGAAATTTTGTCACCGAGCACTTGTGATCCGCGGCCGCGATGCCCATGCCCCCCTTAGCGCCCGCGCGCCAAGCGAGAAGTGGGTTAGAACTTTTCCAGATGACGAGATTCAATTAAGACCTCCACAAACGAACGCATGGCACTGCTATGCGTCGAGGCGCTGGGCAGAATCACCAGGCGGTTGCTCAGTTACCGGCAAGGGGATTTCGCGGTGATGGGCCATGAGGGCTAAAATGGCGCGTCATCCCGGGAGGGGGAACCGGATAATTTTCGGCGAGAGCAGCGAACGGAAGAAACTTGAGCAGCAGCGGCGCAGCGAGGGGCGCCTTCCGCCCGGCCAATCGCTGACGCTGAAGTGGCCTGTGCTGCACGAGGGCGCGGTACCGCGCTTCGATCCGGCAACTTGGGGCTTTCGCATTGGCGGACTGGTCGAGAAGCCGTTGCGGCTCACATGGGAGGAATTCAACCGTTTGCCCCGCACAGAAATTCAGTGCGACATCCATTGCGTGACGCGCTGGAGCCGCTTCGATAACCGCTTCGAGGGGGTGCTCTTTACGGAGGTGATGAAGCACGTAACTCCGAGGTCCGAGGCGCACTACGCGCTGATTCATGGCGATCCAGCTTATACGACCAACTTGCCGCTCGCAGACTTGCTGCGCCCAACCACCATGTTCGCCTTCAAGCACGACGGGGCCCCTCTCGCCCCCGAACACGGCTACCCGCTGCGCCTGATCGTGCCCCATCTATACTTCTGGAAGAGCGCAAAATGGGTCCGCGGGTTTGAGCTGCTCGACCGGGACGCTCCCGGCTTCTGGGAGCAGAACGGATACCACATCTATGGAGATCCGTGGAAGGAGCAGCGGTTCGACACGGATTGAACCATTCTTGAAACGTCAATCGTCGCGCACGTGCACCCGGCGAACACCAAAGGCGATGAGCCGAGCCGGCAGATCTCGCAAACCCGGGATTCGAAACAGCAGCCGAACTGCCCGCGGGATCCGCGGCGGCTTTTGGGATCGGAGTGCACTGGCGAGAAGAACTCTTTGGATGAAGGACTGCACAGCCTGGATGACTCGAGTAGGCCATTCCCGCTGGCGCTGCACTTCAGCCAGATCGGAGGTTTCAACTTTTCCTGACTGGAGTGGTTTCGCAAGGACATTGGACGCCACGACGGCATCCTGAATCGCATAATTAATTCCCACACCCCCGACCGGCGACATTACGTGTGCCGCATCTCCTACCAGCAGCAGTCCCCGCTTGTACCATTGTGGACAGCGGCTGGATTCGACCGAGAGCAGCGAGAACTCATGCCAATCCGTCAGATGTTCCACATGTTTGGCGAACCGCGGTTCAATCCCAATGACGCCTTTCCGGAGAGCATCCACTCCCTGTTCTCGCAAATCCTTATAGCGTCCCTTGGGGAAGACGAGGCCAGCCTGCCAGTAATCATAGCGGTCGAGCACGATGAAAATGCGCCCGGGTCCGATCCCCCCGAGTAAACCGCCGGCGACCTCTGGGTCTTCGGGCAGGCGTGGAAGCCGGAACCAAAGGACGTCCATAGGCGGTGAAGTCTTGATGGGTTCAATTCCGGCCAGATGCCGCACGGTGGAGAACCTGCCATCCGCACCGACTGTCAGCAGCGCGCGCACTTCGTGCCAGCCGTCGGGTCCCAGGTAACGCACGCCGCGAATAACTCCATCCTCCTCCAACAGCCGGTGCACGTTGGCGTGCATCACCAGCCGGAACAGAGGATACTTGCTGGCTTCGCCGGTGATAAATTCCAGGAAGCGAGACTGCGGCACCAGCAGGATGTACGGAAAGCGCGTCTTCAGCCTGCCCAAGTCAAATGTGCGGAAGGGGCCATTCGCGAATTGGAGCGTGGGTCCGGAAACTTTGGTGTGACGCATTTCGTGAAGCCGGCCGGCCAGGCCGATTTCGTCGAGGATTTCCATCACCGAGGGATGAATCGTGTCGCCGCGGAACTCCCGGTCGAAGTCCTTGTGCGCCTCCAGCAGCATCACCGGGACGCCGCGCCGCGCGAGTAGCAACGCCAGGATTGCTCCGGCCGGCCCGCCGCCAACGACGCAACACGCCGTCTCTTGCACATCACGGACTTCTTCGTCCGCGTTTTGTGCGGGAGAAACTGTGGCTGGAGTGGCGCCCTCCTTCATCGAATTCGCAGAGAAATCATCGGAACCGACGCAAAATAAATGTATCCACGTTGATGAAGTTTATCACCGAAGCGGAGGCCGAGGGAAAAGTCGAACGCCCCGGCATGGATTCACGGCCAACGTGCCGCTGGAAGACCTGCTGCGCCCCACAACCATGTTCGCCTTCAAACGCGATGGCGAGCCGCTTGCTCCCAGTGCCGAAAGGGGACAGGCGGGGCTGAAGGGCGCGTCGAACTTGACGTACATCACTCTGCGATGTAAAAGCGCGTGGTTCGGACATTGTGGATCACAGCGGTTGGGCCAGCTGCCATTTTTGCAGACAGGCGCTGCCTGCCCCGGTCTCATTAGACAGATGTCCCGCCTTCGATCGTTTTCTCACTGAGGAATATAATGGAGACCGCTCCAAGGCAACAGATGGGGAACAACTCGAACCGTCGCGGATTGATCGTCTCCAGGAGTTGGGTTCAAGCCATAGTAATTATTTTTCTGTTCGGGTTTCTGGTCCTCGGCATTCTAGCGTATCGCACCTACACGGACGAACCCCCGATCCCATCCCGCGTTGTTGAGGCAAATGGAAGCCTGCTTTTCACTGGAGAAGATGTGCTCGCCGGCCAGCAGGTTTTCTTGCGTAACGGGCTCATGGAATATGGTTCGATTTTTGGACACGGCGCCTATCTCGGGCCGGACTTCACGGCGGACTACCTTCACCGGGCCGCGCTGATCGCCAGCGACCGTTATGGCGGCTCTTCCACGGACACCGCGGCGCAGCAGACGATTTCGGATTTCAAGACAAATCGGTATGACAGCTCCACCGGCGTGTTGAGCTTCACCGCGGCGCAAGCCGAGGCCTTCCAAACACTTCGTGCGTATTACGGAGACTTTTTCGGGACGCCCACCACCCAATACGGTTTGCGCCCAAGCGCCATAACCGACCCGGAACAAATCCGGCAGCTTACCGCCTTTTTTGCCTGGAGCGCCTGGGCAGCTTCGGCTCTGCGCCCCCATCTGAAATACTCCTACACGAATAACTGGCCTCCTGAGCCGCTCGTGGCCAATCAGCCCACGGCGGACACGGTTGTTTGGAGCGTCCTTTCACTGATCGTATTGCTGGGAGGGATTGGTCTGCTGCTGGCCGCATTCGGCCGGTGGAATTATTTGGGATGGCATGGCCGGGAGGGCCAGCGGGTAGCCTTCCGCCCGCCCGACGGGGTGATGCTGACACCGGGGCAACGCGCGTGTTCTTGGTTTTTCTTCATTATGGCGCTGCTGTTTCTTCTCCAGGTGCTCCTCGGCGGCGCCACCCAACACTACCGGGCGGACATCACGAATTTCTTCGGCTTCGACATGGCGCGGATCCTGCCGTTCAATGTGGCCCGCACGTGGCATTTGCAATTGGCCATTTTCTGGGTGGCGACCTCCTATCTTGCCGCAGGCATTTTTCTCGCGCCGATGATTTCGGGGCGGGAACCGCGCGGCCAAAACTGGCTCGCCGGCGGGCTGCTGGGAGCGCTTGTAGTTGTAGTGGCAGGGAGTCTCGTGGGGGAATACGCCGGGATTCTAGGTTGGATTGAGCGCGCGTGGCCCTGGTTTGGCAATCAGGGTTTCGAGTATCTCGATCTGGGCCGCTTCTGGCAGATCCTGCTCACCCTGGGCTTGGTGTTTTGGGTCGTCATTCTGTTTCGAGGTCTGCGGGGCAAGCTGGCTACCGAGCATGCGGGAAACCTGCCCTGGCTGTTCTTTTACTCCGCGGTTTCCATTCCGGCGTTTTATGCCGTGGGCCTGCTGGCGCGGCCGGACACACACTTCACGACCACCGATTTCTGGCGTTTCTGGGTCGTCCACTTGTGGGTTGAGGATTTCCTGGAGCTATTCACGACCATCATGGTTGCTTATCTTTTCGTGCTGCTGGGGGTAGTCCACGAACGCGTGGCGCTGATGATGGTCTATCTGGACATCCTGCTTTACTCCGCGGGCGGGATGATCGGCACGATGCACCACGTTTATTTTTCCGGCGAGCCGTCGGTGCACATGGCGTTGGGGGCATTTTTCTCGGCGGCCGAAGTCATCCCGCTGACCTTCCTCACGCTCGAGGCCTGGAGCTTCTTGCAGCTCGGCGCGCACCAGGGTTCGCAACCGCGCACGCCATTCCCCCATTTCTGGGCGGCCATGTTTCTAGCCTCGGTAGGCTTTTGGAATTTTCTGGGCGCGGGTGTTTTTGGATTTCTGATCAATCTTCCCATCGTGTCCTATTACGAGATTGGGACTGCGCTGACCGCAAACCATGGGCACGCCGCGATGATGGGAGTTTATGGGATGCTGGCGATTGGCTTGGCCCTTTTCTGCTTGCGATACATGGTGCCGGAAGAGCGCTGGAGCGACCGCGCGGCGAAACTTAGCTTCTGGTGCTGCAATCTAGGGCTCGCGTGGATGGTGTTTGCGACGCTGTTCCCGCTGGGGATGCTGCAACTGTACCACTCGGTCAGCGTGGGCTATTTCGACGCTCGCTCACTGAAGTTCCTCTCAGACCAGACCAACGCTGTGCTTGAGTGGCTGCGCTTGCCGGGCGATATCGTTTTCATCGTTGGGGGCGCCCTGCCGGTTGTGTACCTCTCCTGGTTGGGGGTGCGCTTCGCGAAGCCCCGCGCGGCCGTCGAGCCGCCCGGCGAAGTGCTTTTTACAGAAATCCTGCAGTCGAAGTGAGTGTCGAGATGGATTCGGGAGTCCATTTGGAAGTCGTCTTGGCGGCGGGATACTCCGCTTTCTTAGTAGGCACAGCAGCCGTCCTGGAACAGATAGCCCGCCATTCCCACCAGCGGACGGAGAAGTACGCGAATGCCGGGTTCCAATACCGGCGAGACCTCGATGTATGGGAATGCCCCGCAGGGCAGCAACTGACGCGCTCGGAGATCGACTACGAGCAGCGCATCATTCGCTACCAGGCCGAGGGACGAGTATGTAATTCGTGTTCGCTGAAAAACAATTGCACGGATTCCGATGAAGGCCGCGTAATCGAGCGGCCATGGGATTCCTGGCTCCGTTCGGAAGTGCGGAGGTTCCATCGTGGGATTTCGCTGGCGTTGTTGGCGCTGGCAGCCCTGTTACTTGTGATCGAAGGGGCCCTGCATCGCAAACCTGCGGAATGGCTCATACTGGGAAGCCTTCTCTTCCCCATAGCGGTTGCGGGCGCTCGGGTCCTTGCCCCGTTTATGACTGACCAAAGGAAGCTCTAGGAGGTTGCGGAAAAACTCCAAGCGCGTGTCATTCCGAGGAGTCCCGCCTCGGCGGGACGACGAGGAATCTGCTTTTTCTTGGCTTTTTGAGCGGGGAGATTACTCGCTTCGTTCAGAATGACAGCCGAAATGGGTTTTCCCCGCAAACCGCTAGGATGGGCAGAAGACGGAAATGGGCATTGGTCCGATTGCACCGCTCCTGATGGTTCCATGAACCAGACCACAATCGAGCTTCCAGACGCTTGGCGCGCCGCCTATGAGCGCGACCGGCAAACGCCGCTGCGCGGGAATGACCCCTTGCCTGAACGCCGCGCCGCGCGCTATCTCGCGGCATTCATCGCCACGGGCTTGATCTTTGTTGCCCTCCCCGGCACTTTGCTCGGCGTTTGGAACCTGCTGACCATCGCGGGCGAGCATGGCTCCACGCGTGTGAGCCCCGCGTGGATTCAAGCGCACGGGCAAGCTCAGCTATTCGGCTGGGTGGGCACCTTCATCCTGGGAATTTCAATTTATGTCTTGCCCAAATTTCTGAACCGGATGATCCGGAATTTCGGGCTCGTGTGGCTGACGTGGGCGATTTGGACGACGGGCGCGGCCTGGCGCTGGTTGATCGGTGTCGGAATCCCTCAGTGGCGCACGGGCATCGTCGCGTCAGCGATCTTGGAGCTGGCCGGTTTTGGCCTGTCGCAATACCTGCTTTGGTTTGAGCGGCCGAAGCGGGGCCAAGTGAGTGCGGCCTCCGCTCCTGCTAAAGAATTTCCCGGCGATCTCGCTTCGTGGCTAGGAGTCGCAGGATTTGGCGCCTTCGGCCTCGCCCTCCTGCTGAACCTGGGATTGTCCGTGGACGTAGCCTTGCATTCCGCAGAGCCGGTGTTTCCTGCCAGGATGGACCGGACGTTCCTCGTCATTGCGCTCTGGGGATTTGCGATTCCCGTGGCGTGGGGATACAGCACGCGATTCGTGACCGTGTTCGCGGGCTTGCGCCCGCCGGTACAATCTGCGGCGCGGTATCTTGCAGCCGGAATCGCTGGGGTAGTAGTGTGCGCGCTGCTGGGACAATTGCTTCTCGTGGATGTGATGGCGGCGGTGGTGACCTTTGGAGCCGTCTGGGCGCTGCAGATATTTCGACCCTCGATGCGCGAGCCGAAGCGCGCCGGCGTGTACCGCCACTACCCGTATTTTCTGCGGCTCGCGTACGCCTGGGTGGTCGTAGGCGCTCTGCTGGGAATTTGGGCCGATCTCGAGCCGCGCCTCACCGGCCTTGGGGGAGCGTCCCGTCACGCGCTGACGGTAGGATTCCTGGCCGCGTTGATTTTCTGCGTAGCGCCGCTGATTCTTCCCTCTTTTCTGGCAGGGCGCGAGCTGCGGAGTCCAGCGCTGATGGGCGTTAGCCTGTGGTTGCTAGCCGTCGGATGCCTGCTGCGAGTTTCAAGCGAGTCTGCCGCCTATTCGTCCAGCGGCGGCCTAAGCTGGAGGATCCTGCCGGTTTCGGGGCTTTTCGAGCTCACCGCCGTTTCTACGTGGCGAGTTTTCCCACTGCGTCTTCGTGCTGAATCTTGGCTGGACGATGATCCAGCCCATCCCGGCCTGGTTCGGGCCCCAAGGCGTCTCAGCCAATATGACTGTCTATAGTCCAAACAGGTCCTGGTGGAGTCAGGGCTGAAGACTTTGGCGCAAGCGCAAGCTATTCCCTACACGCTCACTCTAGCGGAAGCGGCGGCCGCCGATCAGGCCAATCTGGAGCAAGTGCTCGCCAACCTGCGCGCGTTTTTCGCGAAACGCCAGCCGCGCCGCCGCAGGCGTGCATAACGTCTCAATGGAAGATGGTCTGCAACGCAGGAGCCATGCGGCACTAGCAGCTCTCAAATTGTCATCGTCATGCGTTACGTGAGGGCTCGTAGCCCTGAAGCGGGCTAACCTTGCTGGTCTACCCCATCGGGCGTACTCTCGCGTGATGCGACCGCTACGGTATTCCATCAATATCACATTGGACGGGTGCTGCGATCATCGTGCAATCCCACCGGACGAAGAGTTGCATCGTCATGCGATCGAGAACCTCGACCAGGCCGATGCCCTCCTCTTTGGCCGGGTGACTTACGAAATGATGGAGGCAGTGTTTCGGCCACCGGCGGGGACGGGAGCGAGGCCTGATTGGATGGAGCCCTTCGCCCGGACGATCAACGCGGCAAAGAAGTACGTCGTGTCGAGCCCCCTGGGCCGGGTCGATTGGAACGCGGAGCTCGTGCGCGGGGATCTAGGGAATGCCGTTCAGCAGCTCAAGCGGGAGCCGGGTAAGGGGCTGTTCATGGGAGGCGTGAAGCTCCCGATGGCGCTGGCGGAGTTGGGATTGATCGACGAGTACGAGTTCGTGGTGCACCCCAGGCTAGCGGGCCACGGGCCGACGTTGTTCGCGGGGCTATCGAAGCGTGTCGACTTGAGGCTCGTGGGCCGGCTGGAGTTCGGCTCGGGGGCGGTGGCGATGCGGTATGAGCCGAGAAGATAGCCATTGGGCTTGTGCGCCCGAATCGGCCGCATCAAGGAGCAACTCGGGCAGATCCAGTGGAAATATTCCGATCCGCCGCATCTGCAGCAACGTTGTCTCTGCGACATGCCACTAGTAGATGTCGTACTGTGAGGGGGATTGCAAACACGTAACTTATTGAAATGACAAACAAGAAAACATATAGAAACAGCAAACCGGCGCACCCGTAGGCCATTTATAGGCCACCGGCGGTGGCGGATTCAACCGCGTGCGCGCTTTTAGAATGTGCCGCTGTCCACTACAAGTTCGCCCGGAATCTGTTCCGCGTAAGAGAGCAACGCATGGGCAATCGCTCTCGCCCCTGCGCGTGTCAGATTAGCATGTCGTGAATTGTGGTCGGGCCTTCCGATTTCTCGACGAAGCTGGGACGGCTGCCTTGTGGCGGCTTTGGCTTTGCCAAACTCAGGAACGACGCCGAGCTGCTGCATAAGTCCCAAAGCGTCCCAGTTGGCCCAGCCTTCTGCCATTTTGCCGTTCGCCAAGCGGGCGATGCTCATCCCGGAGATGGTGAACTGCTTCCCCGTTGGCGCAATCCCGCTGATATCCCCTTTATGGGTACCCCGACAGGACCAACGGGCCATCACTGTTTCGCCTTCGGCAATGATGTCCTCGATCGTCCATCGAAGGACGGGAAAGGCAGTGCGATAGAGAGTCGCTCTCTTCTTCTCACTCTCGGGGCCTCGCCCCACATCGGGCGTCAAAGGATCATGGTGAGCGTAGGTGGGGGCAAAGAACTCGTCTGTCACCTGCAGATTGCCCTTATTCGGGACATCCGAGGCACAGAAAAGGCTGCAGCTTAAAGTCTGAATTCCGAATTACAGCCCAGGGGTAAATCCGCAGGTCGCGGCCGTTGAAAAGTGTAAGAGCGCAGGCCCCCTCAAGGTTTGGTGCGGCGGCGCACTTCGTCGAAGAAGTTCATCAGAAAGATCACGTGGTTCTGCGCCTTCTGCCCTTGCGGCGTCTCGGCCGGCATCAGCGCGGCGACGCGTTTGCCATCCGGCGCAAGATCGAAGTTCGTGTTGATACCAATGTCCACGAGCGGTTTCTCCGACCATACTCGCGGCTTATCCGCCGCGAACGAATCCCCTTTCACCCTGTAGCTGGCCACCAGGATCATCCGGCTGTCCTCGGTACGGAAGAACAACTCGCGCCCGCTGTGCGACCACGTCGGCAACATGCCGCCGCTATTCGAGATTTGCCACCTGCTTCCGTTATCCGGAAACGCCCGCACGTACACCTGGTAGCTCCCGGACTCGTTCGAAGAATAGGCCAGCCACCGTCCGTCGGGAGAGAACGAAGGCTGCCTTTGGTCGAACTTAGTTTGCAGGAAAAGCTCCGGCTTCCCGGCCCGCAACCCTGCGCCGCCGGTTTCCACTGGCACAGTCCAGAGTTCGATATGACCGGTTCCGGGATTCAACTCGTTATACGCCATCCGCTTGCCGTCCGGCGCGAACGAGTATGGTACCTGCACGTTCTTGCTCTGGCTCAAGGGTTGCGGCTGGCCCGGCGCGTCCGCGCGGGTCCACGATATGCCTCCCCCTGCCGCCGCAAACGCGACGTAGCGGCCGTCGGGGGACCAAACCATAGTAGGGGAGACTCCGGTGCCGCTGAAGGTTAGGCGCGTCATGATGTCCCGCTGCCATTCGTAGCTCCAGAAGTCCTGGCCCGATCCGTCCGTCACCAGCAGTCCCAGTCGTTGGCCGTCGGGAGACAGGCGCGGACGGATATAGTTGCCAGGTTTGGCCAGCAGCGGTTGTGTCTTGCCCGCGCCGTCCAGCCACTGCACCGTCACCAGTCCGCTTCCGCCTCCTCCGTTCAGGTACACCAAAGTCCCGCTTCGCGAGAAATCGACCTCCGCGGACCCGTTTATGGCGGAGTAACCGACCTCGTTCAGCACAGGCGCTGGCGTGCCACGCACCTCCAGCGTCTCCAGATCGAACGGCACCGCAAACAGCGTGCCCCGGCTGACATAAACCAGATGGCCGCTGGGCAGATATCGGCCGTAGGTTCCTCCCCGCTCGAGCGTTTTTCGGCGGTGGTCCGCCAGCGACATGACTTCGATGTTGGCCCCGTCCCACGCGCCCTGCGTGGCGTTGGCGGTGAATAGGACCGCCTTGCCTCCCGGCAGAATTTGCGGCCAGCGGTGCGCGGCTTCTCCTTGCGCCAGTTCGGTTGCGGGCGTCGGTGCGCCTCCCGTCGAAGGAATACGCGACAGGCCACCCGAGGCGATCAGTGCCGCGATGATGTTGCCGTCCTCGCCCCAACTTCCCCCGCGTCCGGCGGGAGCGGCGCACAAATCGATTACCGCTCCCCCTTCCACAGAAACTTTTTTCAGCCTTCCTCCCTCGAAAAACGCCACCCACTGCCCATCCGGCGAAAAGAAGGGCGCATATGCGCTGTTCGTTCCCGCCAGTTCAGTGGCCGCAGGCTGATCTAGCCGCCGGGTGAAGAGCCGTGCCTGTGACACATACACCAGCCGGGTTCCGTATGGCGAAAGGATCGCGTCGGCCCCGTATGGGGAGCGGAGCGACACGTCGGGCCCGAGGTCGACGTCCAGGCGCACTATCGGCTTCAGGGATTGTTCGACAGGCCGGGACGAACGCCACCAACCCCATGATGTGATAGCGGCGATGATTGCCAACGCTGCGGCCACCGCCCACAGCTGCTTGCTCTTCGGAGCCGGAGCAGCGGGCATCGCACCAGCATCTTTCGGCGCAGCCAGCGCCTCTTCAATTTCGATCCGCACGTCGCCAGCGGCTTGCATGCGTCGAGTCTTGTCTTTCTGCAAGCAGCGACGTAGCAGATCACGAATCTTTGTTGGAGTCGTTGAAGGCAAAACCTGCCAGTCCGGCTCCGCTCTTATCACCGCTGCCAAAATATCGCTGACATCGTCACCGTGAAACACCTGCTTGCCCGTCAGCAGTTCGTACAACACGGCACCAAACGCCCAAATGTCCGTGCGTTTGTCTACCACCTTGCCCTTGGCCTGCTCCGGCGACATGTAGGCCGCTGTTCCCAAAATCACTCCCTGCATCGTTGCGGCGTGACTCAGCGTGGGTGAGTTCGTGGGATCGCTCGTTTCGGTGTCGCCTGCGAACGCTTTCGCCAAGCCGAAATCCAGAACTTTCACTTTTCCTTCGGGCGTGACCTTCACGTTCGCCGGCTTCAGGTCACGGTGAACGATTCCTTTTTCGTGTGCCGCTTCCAGGGCCTCCGCCATCTGCTTCGCAATCCCCAGCGCTTCCTCAACCGGGAGCGCGCCTTCCCGCTTGACCCTCTGTGCGAGCGTCTCGCCCGGGACCAATTCCATCACCAGATAATTCCTGCCAGCGGCCTCTTCTAGGCCGTAGATAGCGGCGATGTTGGGATGGTTGAGTGAAGCGAGCATCTTCGCTTCGCGCTGGAACCGGGACAGCCTCTCGGGGTCGTGCGCAAACGCTTCGGGCAGGACTTTGATGGCCACGTCGCGCCCGAGCTTGGTGTCGTGCGCCTGATAAACCTCGCCCATCCCTCCCGCGCCGATCGAGCCGGTGATCTCGTACGAGCCGAGCTTGGTGCCGATGTCTAACATCAGCCGGAATTTCCGCTTTAAGCTTCCCTTCGCCCGGAAGCCTAGCCCTTCTGCCCACTCGGGTCAACTACAAGTCGCCCTGGCCACAGTCAAGGGACTAGACAACTAGATTTCGCAACCGCGCCCACCAGCTTGTTTTGTTTGGCGGCACGAGTGGCGCAGGTCCGTCTTCCAATTCATTCAAGTTGTCACGGACTTCGACAAGCGTGGTTTCGAGGGCAGTCACAGCGGCTTCCAGGCGCACCACACGCTTTTCAAGCACGAGTGATCTTTCTGCGGCCTCTTTCAGCCACGTCAAGAAAGCAAGCGTGTGCTCACTCGGTGTAATGCCGAGGGTGTAGCACCAGGAAAAGGCCCACCTGTACTTTTCAGGAATTGGCCCCGGCGTTGGCACGTGTGTCTCCTCAGAGCAAGTCGCTACTTGGCAATGCACCGCCCGAATTGCCACCATTGGGGTTGGTGTCGAGTGGGCCAGCAAGTGCATTGTCTTCGACACCGGTGCCGTCCGCATTCGGCGCGAGTGGCCCGATGGCCCCGGAAAAGTCCGGGTCCGATACGTCCATATTTCCTGATGGCGCGGGACCGTGCGCGTCACAGTCACACGGTTCCATGTGCTGTGCGAGATTTTCAGGCAACGGTTTCCCGTCGGCGGATTGCGGATTTGTATTTATTACACCACGAGAGGTCATAGGCATCGAAGTGCCCTCGTTTAGTTTCTTTGTCGCGCCCAGCCGCAAAGACCGGGGATATTTGCTTGTTGCGTGCCGACAGTCCTCAACCACGAAGCCTCGGCTGCTTCGATCACGAGTTTACGTTGGCCGTCAGACAGCGGGCTGTGCACGCTTTCCCATTCCGCGATTGCGGCTTGAATGCGCGCGGCCTCGGCCTGTAGCTTGCTGATTTCTTTTTCCAACATTGTTAGATTCCCAGCCCGCCTGGTCCATAAACCGGACGAGGTTTCGCATTCAGCCATGCCTTCATTTCCTGGTGATAGTCACTGGCCGGTATTGTCTCGGCAGCATCGGCAAAGCCACGGAGTAATTCGCGTCGTTCATCTTCCAAAGTGCGCTTAGGCGCTGTCTTGCTCGCGGCGCTGCCCGGCAAAGCCGACCGCCATTCCTCTTTGGAATTTGGGTGTGCGGCTTGGAAGGTGGCGCGGAACTTTGTACGGGCCTCAAGAACGCGAAGCATTATGTGCTCGGGAGCACCAATCGACCTCATGTCAACCGCCTGTTCCCCGAGTAAAGCGCGACATTCAGCCGCGCTAAACCTACCGCAGGATTTTTCAATGAGAGTTGCCATTTCAGTTCTCCTTCTTTTGAGAAAGTCACGTGGCCTAAGGTCACGTCGAATTCGATTTCGTTTCAGCATCAAAATCCTTCCGGGTACTGGTCCGGCAAAGGATAATGTTTCGGCGTTGGCTGGTTGACCGTGATTGCCGCGCCACCCCGCAAATCGCAAGCGCCAAGAACGCCCACATCTCGCAACCGCATATATTGGTCCAGCACCTCTTGAGGCGGTGTGCTGCCGCGCCAAGTCAGCATGTGTGCTTTTTCTGGTGCGCCGTCATAGAGAGATTCCTGATAGCCCGGCTGCCCTGCCACGCCGATACTTGCTCGAATAAACGGTTGAGGTTTCGCGTGCAAGCCATCATCGGGCGGCAAGATACAAGCCCAAGTGACTGTGGGCCGGTCCGCCGCGCTGCGTGCGCCGACACGCTTTCGCAGAATGTCCCTTTCAGGCGCGGTCATTTGCCGAATGGCTTGCACGAGGAAAGCGTCGATGCACAAGTCCATCGCGCGCGTGCGAACCAAACTGTCGCGGATAAGTTTTTGGAAAAAATGTGCGGCTTGAGGGCTACCGGGTGCAACCTCGACCTCGGCAGCGGCCAGCACTTCATCTTGCGAGAAAAAGGGTTCCATGATTTCCTCCATTCAGAATTCTGACTTCTACTACCTCACGGCGCTGTTACGGTGCGCGCCGGGCCAGCAAAGGAACTTTCCTTGGCTGTTTTCTGGCTGTGGTGATGTTTACAGAGCGCCTGCAAATTCTTCGGGTCAACGAACATCGCCCAGACTCCCTTGTGCGGTATTCTGTGGTCCACTTCGTTTGCGGGCGTCGTACAGCCAGGGGCTTCACAGATCGGGTGCTGTCTCAGAAACCACATCCGAAGTCGTCGCCACAAGGCCATCGAATACCAGCGGTGCCAGGGATCGCGGGAATGTGCGTCATACATTTTCCGCGCCGTGATCTCGGAATTGTCCAGCTTGTGCGCCGCACAATACCGGCTGCCTCGGGTCGAGGGCGCTCCGCACTCCGGGCACGACGTGGGCGTCTGCCACATCAGTGTGGCCTCAGCCGCGTTGACATTGGGTCGCCGAAGCCGCTTGCATCCCCGCCACCGAGCGACGATTGCTCGTACTCAACTTCACCGGTGCCGCCACCGAACCGTGGGTCATTCCAAGTGTCAATGAAGCCTTTCGGCCAGCCGTAGTTTCCTTGCTTGGCCGGATTTGCCCAGCGATACTGGAGCGTATAGTAGACGCGCTGTATTTCTTCCTTTTCAACCTCGCCCGTTTTCACCTTGATGACTTTGCGGGCACGCTTGGCGTCAGCTAGCTGTTCCGGCGTAGGCTCTGGCGGCAGGCCCACACGGGCGTAGGCAGCCACGAGGCGCGCTTTCAGCGCCATAGCTTCCAGCCAATCCTTGAGAGAGTAGGACTCGCCGCAGCCGCACTTGTAGCTTTTCTGCCAATCGAAAATGTCGGTCGGGTGTTTGTATTCCGTATTGCACCGGCAAACAAACGAATGGCCAATCACATCTCGCCCGTTGGAACCGACAAGCTTGTACCAAGTACCGCGCACGGGGGGACCTTCCACAAACTTTGGCTGGACCTCGGGTTCTTCAGTCTTTCGCCCAAGCAGATTGCCTACAAAGTTTTTCAAATCATCGAGAGTCATTGCTCCTCCTTAAACAAACAGAATTCCTCTTGTATCGTACGGATTTTTGAAAGGCGGGGGCGCGTTCAGCAGCCTATGCCACGCGGAAATCAAAGCCTGAATGCCGTCAACTTTTTCCTTGACTGAAAGTTTCTTCGGACGGATTGCCCCGCTATCGCCTTCCGGCTCGAGGACCACGTTCCCGGCGTGCCAGCGAAGCACAGGATTTCCAAGGTGCCAGAATTTCCCGGACCACACAGCTTGTTTGAATTCCCGACAGGGCGTTGTCAGTTCGATGGGCGTTTGTTTCACACCCACACACTCGGCGGCGCGGGCTTCAAGCAGCTCGCCCATCAGTACACGCGCCTGCCAGGGGTCGTATCCAATCTGCCGGATTTTCCCCGGCCCGTTGAGACACAGACTCAGAATGTCGTCCTTGATTATGCGTGGATCAACCATGTCGCCCTCGCAAAGCTTTATCCAGCCCTGTTGCACCCAAGAGGACAAGGGGACTTGCCACAGATTTTCCTTCTCGCGTAGCCCAGCCTCGGGCATCCAGAAAAAAGGGATTGCAACGCCAATGTCCAGCATCTTGAACAAGAGTACATAGCTGGTGAGATCGTTCGTGAGGCCCAAATCCAATCCACCCCAGCACGCATCGCCGCTGTGCGTTTCTAAGAACTCACGGCGCAATGTCATTGCGTCGGCATCAGGCATGTCGGGATAGCCACGACACGCGTCCCACTTGTCCATCGGAATGCTGCGACCCGCGCGAAAACTAACCCACCTGTTGCAATGATAGCGTTGGAATGCAATCTCGCCGCTGGGGTCTGCCACAGCCTCAGCCAAGATTTTGCGCAAAGCCTCGGGCTGGACTGTCACCCCCAAATTCGGATTGGCTTTCCGCCACGTGGTTTCATCGTGAAAGTCATCGTCGGCATCGAGTTCCCACACCGCCACAAAGGTTGAGTCTGAGTCGAAAACGCCCTCTAAGATTTTTCTCGCCAATGTGTGCTTGCTGAACGCAAAGCAAGCCTCACTTTCACCTGCTGTTGTCACGCAGAAAGTCAAGGGCTGTGATCTACTCACCGTGCCTTTTGCAATCTTGTCGAACAATTCTCGACTCTGCCACTCGTGTATCTCATCAAAAAGCACCACGCTGGGGCGCAGGCCATCGCTTGTCCTCTCGTCGCTTGATAACGGCTCGAAGCGGGCGTCCGTTGCTTTGACAAGCAAGGAGCAAAGAGTCACGCCGGTAAATTCCTTGACCGCTTCCTTCAAGTCGGGGTGCCCACGGACAGTCCGGACCGCGTCTCTGTAAATCAGTTTTGCCTGAGCAAGCTTCGTGGCGACACTGTAAATTTCCGCGTACTTTTCACCATCCGCAATGAGGCCAAAGGTGCCAATCCCCGAGGCCAGGCATGTCTTGCCGCTCTTTTTGGCACACGATACCCAGGCGTCGGTGAACCGCCGCAAACCACTCGGGCGCTTCCAGCCAAAGAGCGACGAAACGAGCCAGACTTCCCACGGTTGCAATTCCAGCGCGCAAAAGTCTCGGAACCAACGAACGATGCCCCTTGACGCCACGGGATCAAAGTGCAAGCCGCGCTCGTGCGCATTCTCAAGATCGGCGAGGTGCCGGGAACACGCGCGCTTTAGCAACTCACACGCCGGGATTGCGCCTTGAGTTACCTGCTGGCAATAAAGCCGGGCCACGGCTGCCGCGTCTCCCTCTGGCCAAGAATAGGGTGCGCCCAAGGAGTCGAGACAAGTAGTCTGTCCTTGGACTACGCGGTCGGCGAAAGATGCACGCTCCTCACGTACGTCGGCCAAAAAGGATTTGAGACTGACTACCTCGGCCTGTACAGTTTCCGGAGCGGATTCGGCGGGCTTCTCGGGCCACGGGGCGCGGGATTCAAACTTGGCTAGGATTTCCCCGGCCAGCTTTCGACCGGCTTCCTTTCTCTCACCGGCAGCGCGGTATTGATCGGCGCGCGCTTGCACCAACTGAAGGACCAGCTCGCCGTCGTCTTGGTAAAGGACACGAGCGGCCATCAGGTCGCTGACTACGCGGTCCCAGCCGTTGCGAGTGCCTCGGCTCTTTCCTTTTGGGCGAGGCGGCGCGCCGGGAATGTGGGGCAAAGGCAAATCTTTGTGGTGCTTTGTCATCCGAAAGTGGCTCCAATATGTGTACCAAGTGTTAGGGATCGGTACCGAAACTCAGTGTGTGTGGAAGGGAGTGCACGCGGGGATTTGATAGGGGTGCCTCAGATAAAAAGTTCATCCCCTCCCCATTCGGAATTTCGAGCGGTGCGGCTGCCGGGCGGCTGTGACAAGGTTCCCACTTGCCCCGCAGGTTGCACGTTGCACACCAAACGGTGCAACACCCGTGCAGTGCAACCGTGCTCACTTGCATTGCACACCCCCTACATTAGGTAGGGGTGTGCTGTGCAACCCCCCAAATGCAACCTTGTGGGAATTGCCCGTGCAACGGCTAAAGCGTCTGCTCGTCGTCCGCAGATAGACTGTATTCGTAACATCCGGTTTCAGGATTACGCTTCCATCCGGCCTTCGCTAACAGCTTGGGTATTCGATTGCGACCTATGTCATGCTTGATGTGCATCGCATTGTCGGACATTGTCGGGTCCACAGTTACATCGGCTACCAGCAGGTCGATCTCCTCCGCCTCAGTCTTGACAGGTTTGCTATCGCCTATTTCGGGCGCGGCCAGGATACAGAAGTCCCCGATTTCGTCGATGAATACGTCCAGTTGGACTATGAAATCGTCGGGCGGCGTGAAGTCGCGAGCCTTGACGACAGCTACGTGCAACCGGGTTAGCCGTTTGCTTTCCTTTATGTATCGTGGGTCCCTGTCTTCCCCCCTGTCGTGCTGTAGGCCAAACACGACATCGCACAAGGCTCCGAAATCTCCGGTTCCCCGCAGCACGTTTTCAAGGGTCATCGCCTCGGACTCACTAGCGGCCTTGCCCCTATGATGCAGGCAAACAATCGCGCGTGCCCCCAGGTATTGCAAGGTTTTGATGTCCTCAGCCAGGCCGCGCGCGTTTTGACTTGCGGAGTTTTCGTCCTCGGCGTCCGAAAAACGGATTGCCGTGTCGAGGAAGATCACCGGCGAAAGGTCACGGATTGCCATTGCCAGCGTCGAATCGTCAAGGCTGATCGGCACGCCATCGGATACGGTCTGACAATAGAAGCGTTCGGAAATGCCCATCAGCTTGCAGCGACGCTTGAATGGCTTCGCGTTCATCTCCGGGCACAGATAGAGCACGTTGACAGGGTTGGCTACTCGCCAGTTGCCAAGGAACTTTTTCCCGGTAGTCAGTGCGCGGACAAGTGACAAGGCGAACCACGTCTTGCCTACGCCGGATAGTGCGCCAACAAAGGCCACGCCCTCCGGCAGAATCCCTTCAATCAGGAAATCAATGTCGCCGTCCGGTAGCTCGTCTACGGTATGGAACTTCTCACGCCACAGCGGGGGCCGGGCCAGCGCTTCGATCTTTAACTGTTGCAATTTGTCGCGGAATCCAGAGGGGTCCTTGGCATACAAGTCCCCGATGTCCTTCGGATCATCACTTGGCTTATCCGGCGTGCCTTTGGCGTATGGCCACTTCACTCTGAATGCTTGGTGTCCCTGGAGCTTTTTCAGCCATGCCGCCGCATTTGTCTCTCCAGCACTGTCCATGTCGGTGGCAATCAAAATCTTGATGTCCAGTTCGGCCAGGGTATCGAAGACTTCTTGAGGGTACTTCAGCTCACCTTTGTTCAAAGAGCCTGTTGCGCTGCCGACGCTGATGGCATTTTCCCCGTGTGATTTCATTAGAAGGGTGTCGAGTTCACTTTCAACGATCCATAGGTACGGGTTGAAACCAAGTTCAAGGATTTCGATTTCACTCAGCGGCCAGCCGTACAGTTCTTTGTTGGTATCCGCGCCGTAGAGGTGCCGGAATTTATCGAGCCTGCCATTCTCGTCGCGTCGAGGATTTATGGCGCGGAACTTTACGACGGAAACTCCTTTTTCGTTTGTCTTGCGATAGGGTAGGGACACGGCCAGCCCCAGGTCGTGGTGATCTACGGTTCCCACGTTTTCGGCCCGTGCCACGTCCGGGTCAATGCCGCGCTTGGCGAGGAACTCCAAAACTTCGGACAATCGTGCGGCAGCTTGTCCTTGATTGTAGTTGAACACTGCGCGGGACTCGCGGGGCGCAGATTCCCCGAGGGCCTCACGTAGCAGTTTGATTGCCTCGGGGAAAGCACATTGCCGCGATTCTTGAATGAAGCGGAAGATGTCGCCGCCCTTGTCGCACTTCGGGCACTTGAAAAGCCACAGGCCATCCTTTTGGAATACCCCGATACGTGCTTCCTTATGGCTGTCCCAAAAACAGCCACACGTCCGTTGCGCGGAAAGTTTACGGAACCCGCTGTACGTCTCCGGCGTGGCCCGCTTTTTCAGCGCCTCAATTTCCTGTTTGTTCGGCATCTTCGTCCTCTTTCACAAGGAAATCTTTCGGGTCCCAATCATCGCGAGTGGCGAGGTCGTAAGCCGTGAGGCCCGCCGCCGATCTCTGATTGGTCCAGTAGCACATGAGTGCCAGCTTTACTTGCCGGGTCATGTTCATGTGCCGGGGGTCGTGTCTCTTGAAGTGTTTCAGTGCCGCGTAAAACTGTTCGTCAAGCTTGATGGTGACTGCCTTTGCCACGTGTGCTCCTTTCAGTGTGCCGCCGCCGATTGATCTGGCGGTCTATCTTCCACTGACATACGCGAAAGTAAGTTCAAACTTTGTTCTTCCTCGATGTGGATAAAGGCACTCTTAATGTTGTCCCCCGTTTTCCTGTAAAACTTTTTATTCCAAGAGGGACGGCCTTCGAGCTTTAAGATGATGTACTTCTTGCCAACCTTCTTCACTGTATCTGTGAAAGTCTCGCCGCCCCCGGATACGTACACCGTGTCTCCATCTTTGAGGTTTGGCATAAAAGGGCCGCGTACTTCGAAGAGAGAAGGGCTGCGCTCCTTCCTAGGCTTTAGCTTGGGGATTTTTTTGGATTTGTATTTGGATTTGACTATCGGTTTCGGAAGGCCGAAGTGCTCCGGATGTGGAAAGTAGTAGACGCTACTAAACACATTGTGTTCCATAGCGAAATTGAAAACCTGCATGGTGAATTTCCGGCCAGTGAGACGTTCCCACCTTTCCCGAAACTCAAGCTGACTCGGCCATTCGACCGCGCCTTCCCCAGCCTCGTCCAGATAGAGATTCAGTACGTCTTGGAAGCTCTTCTTGGTCGCTCTTATCCATTCCTTCTCGCGCGCCTCGCACTGCTCCCGTGCAAGGGACTGTGCCTGTGCCACCGCGCGGAGCGCTTCTTCCCGAAGCTCAGGCTTGGCGAGGTACTCAATAAGCAGAGGACGGACAATGTCCGTTATCTCCACGCCGCGCAAACTTGCGAGGGCCATCAAAACTTTTTTCTCTGCTTTCTCCAAGCGTATAGAAAGAAGTGCTGGTAGTGGCTTTCCAGGCTTTGTGACCCTGACTGTCTTCGTATCATCTATTTTGACCGTGTACTTCTCGGCGACCAGCCGTCTGAAGTCTGCGACAGTGTAGGCGCTGGCCTGCGACAGCCAGTGGTCTCGGGTCCTCTCGTCGGGGAAACCTAATGCCGCCCTGTAATGGTTGAAGGTGGCCCGATCATAGTCACGGTGACTAGGCGGGAATTCTCTTGCGACGTGGACGTAGTCGTACAGGGTTTGGCGTGCGAAACCGGTGATCGCCTCAGCCTCCCCGTAGCAGATCTCGCCGAACTCTTCCTCTCCGGCGAGAAGCCAGTCCGCGATAGAAAACTGGTGTCCCGTGCCTTCATTTAGGAGCTTAGTCCCGGCATCGGACCATTTTTTCAGCGTCCCGTATGTGGGTGTCTCGCTCATTGCGTCACCCCCGTAAGCTTGATCCGGTTAGCGGGTGGCACCCCCTCGACAGCCGCGCCGCTGTATCCGCGAATGGACAGCGCACGGTCCCGGTTGAGCCGCTTGAAACGAATGTTCCGCTGTTGAAGCCTGAGGTCCTTCCCAGGTTTCCGCCATGCGGCGATCCGGCAAGCATCGCCGCAAAACTTAGGCGGCCTGCCCGTAGATTGGCAAATGAAAGCCTGGCGGCAGTATGCGCAGAGTTTCGTTACAGTTTTTTCGCCGGGGCACACGTGTAGCGGCGTGGTTTCTGGCTGAGTTTGGATCACGCCGATACCGCCTTGCCGTGCAGCTCGGAGTGACGCTTAAGAAGGATAGACTCCGGGATGCGGATCGAAACGTAGCAACGCTTTCCTCGGCGCGCAGGCTGGACGAGTCTTAAAACCCCAGGGGTGTTTCGGAAGATCGCGCGGATGCAGTCTTCCGAGAGATGCCACAACTTTGAAACCTCTTTGGCTGTGAAGTGTCTTTCTAATCCTGACATGAGACACACGTTTCCTTTTGCTTCAGAAAACGGTGCCCCCACTTTGGTAGGCGGGTTTGGTGTGGCTACCGACTTCCAGCTCTCACAGCTTGCTCCTGTTTCCTAACAGGCCCGTGAGGCTGGCTGGTGCTCTGGCTTCTATGCTTTTCTCTCGGGTACTCTTCTGTTTTGCGCGCCGGAAGCCGCTGTGCCGCGCGCGAGGCCCAAGCTAGCTGACTGTCACGATATCACCGTTTGATTCCCATTGCAAGGGGATTTATCGGTTGGTAATGGACACAAGTTTGCGTCCCTTTGCTGTGGGCTTCGCAGCGGCCAGGGCCTTGCGCCCCTCGGCAATCGTCGCGGCTTCAAGCTCCTGGACAAACGGCAGATAACTTTTTGCCGTGGTTGAGGGGTTACTGTGGCCCAGCATCTTCGCCAGCGCGTGCAGGGGTACGCCGTGCCGTAGATTCCAGACCGCGAACGTGTCTCGGAGCATATAAGGATGTGGCGGACGCACGCGGCCCACTTCGTTACGGACTTTTTTGATACCGGCCAGCGCGAATAGCCGAGTCAATCTCTTGCCCCATGTAATGCGATCTGATTGGGGCGTGAAATCCTTCATGCGAAACGGCTGGGCCGCTCCTACGCTGTCTCGTTCAAGAGGTAGATTGCGAAGCAAGACAACCAGATGATCGGGCAAAGTCACAGTGGCAATCTCGTGGGTTTTCTGTCGCCGGTATCTCAGAACGCCTTGATCGTCCACCATCTCCGGGCGGTATTGCACGGCGTCAATCGGGGCCATGCCGGACCAGCGCAGCAATTCCACAAAGGCCAGAATTCTCTGTTGCCAGGCCGCGCGAGTGATCTCGGGCACATTCGGCGGGTCACAAACTTTGACAGCCGCGAGAATGCCCGTGTACTGGTCATCTGTGAATACTGACGTGCGGCTTCCCCTCTCGTACTCGACGCGCCGTAGCTTGCGGGCGGGCGAGTCTTTGACCCAGCCTTGTGCTTCACAGAAATTGAAAAACGAGCGCACCATACCCCAGCGTTGCGCTCCTGTGTAGTCGCCAAAGCGCCACGCGGCGCGCCATGCCGTTAGGTGGGTCGCGTTGATCTCCGCAATATGGACAGGGCGCGTGGCCACAGGAAGTGTCGCCAGCCAATCGAAGAGGTGTCCGTTCTTTTCAACCTCTTTTGTTTGCGGGTTCACATGGCCGAGTAGACTCTTCGCCATGCAAACGGTGCCATTGTTTCCGAGGCGCGCGATCATGTCGGCGGTGTACAGCGCCACGGCCTCTTCAACGCGGACTTGCTGGGCTTCCTTTTCGGCCTTGAGCCTGTTCAGTTCGCTCTTGACAGGGTCCCAACTATCGCGGAGCGTGGTGGCTTGCGCCTCAGCCTCGTCCCAATTGCTGGTCTTAGTCGCCACGCGCCGGTTCGCGCCGCTCCCGCCCCCCTCGTACACTCGCAGAATTTTCGGACACGCACACGCGCGCCAGTAGAGGCCGCGCGCCTTGTGCTTGCAATCCGGGGAATGGCGCACCTGGACTTTCACTGTGCGCGCCTTGGGCTGTCGCATCATGGCAAATCCCTCCATGACGCCATCCTAGCCGTAGGCCATTTGTAGGCCAATGGTACTTTCGTACTGTGTATGTGCTTGATTTCTATGTTGGTTGCGGCGCTACGCCTCAGTAGATGTCGTACTGCTCCCAGTGCAGCGTGGCGTCGGACTGGATGATCATGCTTTTGCGCGTGGCTTGCTCGAGTTCTTCGATGAGCGAGGCCTCGCGCGTCTTGAGGGCCTTGGCGATTTCCGGATTCACGCGCAGCGTCACGCTCTGGGAGTCCAAATCGGCGGCCATTTTCCGCGCTTCGGCCTGAATTTCATAGCAAATGGTGGGGATGGACTTCACCATTCCCGACCCGGTGCAGTACGGGCAGGGCTGGCAGAGCACGCGCTCTAGCGCCTGCTTGGTGCGCTTGCGCGTGATGGCCACCAGGCCGAATTCGTTGAACGAAAGCGCCTTCGACGGCGCGCGGTCTTGCGCGAGCGCCTGTTCGAGCGCGCCCATGACTTTGTCGCGGTTTCTTCGCTCTTCCATGTCAATGAAGTCCACGACAATGATGCCGCCCAAGTCGCGCAAGCGGATTTGGCGGATGATTTCCTTCACGGCTTCGAGGTTCGTCTTGACGATGGTGTCTTCAAGCCGCGTCGAGCCCCGCCCCACGTATTTGCCGGTGTTTACGTCAATGGCGACGAGCGCTTCAGTGTGATTGATGACGATGTAGCCGCCGGATTTCAGCCACACTTTCGGCCGCAGGGCCTTGTCGAGTTCCTGCTGCACGCCGAACTCTTCAAAGATGGGCGCATCTTTGGTGTACAACTTCACGCGGCCCACCAGCTTCGGTTGGAAACGGCCCACAAATTCCAGGACCTTGCCGTACTCCTCTTCGCTGTCAATCCAGATGGCGGTGTAGTCGTCGTTGAGGTAGTCGCGCAGGATGCGTTCGACCAGGTTCAAATCGCGGTGGAGCAATGACGGGGCGTGACGCTGCTCGCCGCTCGAGCGGATGGTGTCCCACGTGCGCCCGAGGAACTCGACGTCGGTGCGGATTTCCTCATCGCTCGCGCCGCCCGCAGCCGTCCGTACGATGAAGCCGCCAGGAAAGCTCCCCTTGGCCTCGTTGACCACTCGCCGGAGCCGCGCGCGGTCCTCCACCGAGCCAATGCGGCGCGACACGCCGATGTGATCCACCGTGGGCATATAGACCAGGTAACGGCCCGGCAGGGCCACGTGGCTGGTAATCCGCGCGCCTTTCTTGCCGAGCGGCTCTTTCGCAATTTGAACGATGATTTCCTGGCCCACCTTCAGCATTTCGGAGATGAGCTGCGGCCGCCGGTGCTGTTGAGCACGCTGGTGCTGCCGGTAGTCTTGGGGGCGCCCGCTGCGGCGTCCGCCGCGGTGGCGCTGGCCCGAGCGCATCGAGCCGCTTCCCGAGCGGGCTGGCCGTTGAAACCGCGCGCGGGGCTGGTCGGAAATGCGCGCACTCGAGGGTGGGGCGTCAGAGGATGGAACTGAACCCTCTGCGGCGTGCTCCGCAGCGTGCTCTTCGGCGTGCTCGTCATGTTCCTCAGCGTCGTGGAACTGCCCTGCCGCGCTAATCTCCAGCTCCGCCGATTCGCCGATCACATCCAACTCCTCCGGTTCCATAAACGGCTCGGCGGCGGCCTCCGCAGCGTCCTCACGGTCCTCGGCTTCGGCCTGCGCTTCTTCGTGCTTGGCTTCGGCGAGTTGTTCCGCCAGCGAGGTTACCTCGTCGTCCGAAAGCGCCCCGCCGTTGTGCGCGTGGCCTCCCTCATCGGGGGAGAGGCTACCGCCCATCTCGTGATGGACCGCGCTTTCCGGCTCGGCTTCGTGAGCATCATATTGCTCGGCCGGAGGAATAGTTGCCTCTGGCGGGGGAATCGCTGCTTCGGAAAAGGGAGTGACGGACTCCTCTAGCGAAGTTTCCGCCGGAGCTTCGCTGGGCAACGTAGCGTACAGAGAATCCGGCAATCTTCCAGCGGCGTGCCCGGCCGGAGATTCGACCGGCGCAGCTTGTGGGTCAGGCTGCGCGTCGCTCGCTCCAGTATGCGACTCACTTGCCGGCGCGGCCGGAGCGGCCGGAATCCGGTCTTTGTATTTGGCCAGCGACTCCCCGGGGAGGATAACGGGTTCATAGTCCGCCGGAGGAGGCTCGTAGTGGGATTCGCGCCGCGAGTCTGGGGGCCTCGAGGAGGCATATTTCGACGTGGGCAAATCGCGGCCTTGCCGCTGGTCCCGCCTCCCCCCCTGGCGGCCCCAGCGCCGAGGGCGTCTCCCCTGCCAGCCACGGTCGCCATAGCCGCCCCGGCTACGGTCTTGCCGCTGCTCGGAACGCGGCGGCGGGGACGTGGGAGAGCCGCTGGGTGGCGGCTCAGGCGAGGCCGGCGCGGACGCCCCAACTTCACCAGGCGGAGCCACCGCCCCTTCTTCCACACCTGGGGCCTCGGCGGCAGGGGCGCTTTCTACCGGCGGCACTCCGTCAGTGGTCGAGGGAGCAAACACTTCGCCGCCTTGCTGCTCCATCTTTTGGACCTTGTCCTCGACGGAGTGAACCACATGGTCGTACTCTTCCAAGTTTTCGAGGAAATCGCTGACGTACAGGAAGGCGTCGCTATCCAGGCCGATGTCCACGAACGCGGACTGCATCCCGGGTAGGACCCGGGTCACACGTCCTTTGTAGAGACTGCCGACTAACGCAAATTCTTTTTCCCGCTCGATATAGATTTCACAAAGCTGTCCATCTTCCACAATAGCGACCCGCGTCTCGTGCGGGGTCGCAGAAATCACTAGCTCCTTCGACATGAAAACTCCTCGGAGGGCATCGCCGCATTCCGGCTTGACAGATGCAGCCGCACTTGGTTCTACGGCGCAGGATCGCCGGGGAAGTCCATCGTTTTGTTCTTCCGCGAATCACGCGATGCAAGCCTCGCAACTAAATATTCTTTCGCTCTTCTTTCGGGCGGCTCGTTTGCTTCAGGGCAAAGTGCGCCCGGAAAGCAGTGCCACCGGCTCAGTTGACGAAGCGCCGAACGCGCACATTCATCACGAGCCCTAATGCCAAAAACACGAACAAAGTTGCCGAGCCGCCATAACTCATCAGCGGCAATGGAATTCCGGTCACGGGCATGTATCCGATCACCATGGCCACGTTAACCAGAACGTGAAACCCTAAGACCGCTGCCACACCCATGATCAAAAACATCCCTGCGCGGTCGTGAGCCCGCTGGGCGTTCTGCACCAGGCGCAGCAGCAAAAACATGTACAGGAGCAGCGCCACGAACACTCCTGCAAAACCTAGCTCCTCGGCCAAAGCTGCCAAAATAAAGTCCGAATACCGCACCGGCACGAACCCCAGCTGATTCTGGCTTCCGTTGCCGAGCCCCTTCCCCCAAAATCCGCCGGAGCCGACCGCGATCTTCGATTGCAGGATCTGATACCCTGCGCCGCGCGGGTCTTCCTCCGGCCGGAGGAAAGTGGTGACGCGTTCCTTCTGATACGGCTTAAGGGAATGCCACGCCACAGGCATCATCAAGCCTGCCAGCGCCAGCATCGCCAAAGTGTGTTTCCATTGCAGTCCAGCTAGGAAAGCCCCCGCAGCCGTTAACGGCACGAGTACAAGGGCAGTTCCCAAATCCGGCTGCAGCATGATCAAGCCCAGCGGCAAGCCTACCAAGCCCGCCGCTTTCAACAGCTCGGTCAGGCTGAGCTCATCCGAGCGCACCTCCGCAAAGAAGCGCGCCAGGACGACGATTATAATCAACTTGACCAATTCTGACACCTGCAAAAATCCCCCCAGAATCGGCAGCCAGCGTTTGGCGCCAAAGCGGGTGTGACCGACCGCCAGGACTGCCACAAGCGCTACGATGGCAATCATGTACAGCACTGGGGCCTGGTCCATAATCCGGTGGTAATCCACACGCGATAGAACCAGCATGCAAACTACACCCAACAGGATCCAGTAGATTTGATGGTAATGCATGCCTGCGAAGTGGCTTGCGTGCGTGGCCGACCAGATCTCCAATACCCCGATGCCGCAGATGGCAAAGGTTGTGGCCAGCAGCCAGCCGTCATAGTCGTTAATGCTTATGCCTTTGCTCACGAGCTTTTGTCGCCAGCTTCTTCAGGCCAAATTGGTGCGCAGCGGGAGAGCCAGCGACGACCCTTATCGATTTGCCTTAACGTTGGCATTCAATGCTTCAGGCGCTGAGGCATTCTGTTGAGCCGCCGGATGGCCCTGCACATTGGCCGAGAGCGAACCCGTATCCTTTGTCTTTTCTTGCTCTTGCGGAAATTCGAGGTGCTTGTAATCCACCGTGTAGTTCTGGCCCTGCTTAGCCGTCTTCTTGTCGTAATAGGCTTTAATAACAGCGCGCGTGACCGGGCCGGCCGCGTCCGCCCCGTGCATTCCACCCTGCACCAGTGCAGCTACCACAATCTCAGGGTTCCGCCGCGGGGCGTAACCCACAAACCAGGCATTGTCTTTGAGGTCTGAGGAATGGGCCGCGCGGGCTTTCCCTTCGTTGCTGATCACCTGAGCGCTGCCGCTCTTCCCGCAAAGCTCGACACCGGTTAGCTTAAGCGCGCCCCCGGTGCCGCCTTCGTTCACAACGCCATACATCCCCTGGGTTACCTGTTCTACTGTGTTTTCTGCGAGAGCAAAGTCCACCTCTGGCACAGCCGCATTGGTCATGAGCAGGTGGGGCTGCAAGAACTTGCCCCCGTTGGCGATGCCGCCAATTGTGCGGGCGAGCTGCAAGGGGGTTGTCGTGACCGCTCCTTGACCGATCGCCACCGAGATGGTTTCGCCGGCGTACCACTTTTGATGGAAGAGGCGCTCCTTCCACTCTTCCGACGGCACCACCCCGGCGTCTTCTCCGGGAAGGTCAATCTTCGTCTTGCTGCCCAGCCCCAGCTTAATCGCGTAGTAGGCGATGCGGTCGATGCCCAGCTCCTTGCCCACATTGTAGAAGAAAACATCGCAAGAATGCACGATTGCCTTATGCAGGTCCACTACACCATGTCCCTTTTTATCCCAGCAATGGAACGTTCGGCCATAGAAGGATGCGTATCCTGGGCAAAACACCGTGTAGTTCTCCGGAATGGCCTTCGACTCGAGCATGGCCGTGGACATAATAATCTTGAAGACCGAACCTGGGGCCAACTGCGCCTGAATAGCCCGGTTGAGCAGCGGGCGGTCAGGGTCTTCACTCAGTTGGGTCCATTCGTCACGGGAAATGCGGATGGCGAAATCGTTGGGGTCATACGTGGGGCGGCTGGCCATGGCCAGGACGTCGCCATTTCGCGGGTCGAGTGCGACGACTGCTCCCTTGCCGCCGCTCAGAGCCGCCTCAGCAGCCACCTGCAAGTCATAGTCAATCGTCATCTTGATGGGCTTGCCGGGAATCGCATCTTGCTGCTCCAGACGGCCTACTTCTTTCCCGACGCTGTTAACGATCACCCGTCGCAATCCGTCCGTGCCCATCAGCACGTCGTTGTATTCCCGCTCGAGCCCCGTTTGGCCGACGATGTCTCCCGGTCGAAGCTTGGAATCTGAGGAGGCGACTTGATCGGCGCCCACCTCACCCACGTATCCGCTGGCGTGGGCGAAAAATCCGCCTTGCGGATAACGACGGCGGTGCACCATCAGCATTTCGAGCACGGGGATGTCGGCGCGGTGTGATTCAATGAACGCGATGTCGGAAGGAGTCGCCTCCGGCTTGATGACAATGGGCTGGAATTTTGGCATCGAGTTCGCCGCTTCGATTTGCTGGTTCAGGTCGTCGAGCGTCATGCCTAGGCCGTCGGCGATTTGCGGAAGCAGGCGCTCGGTCTGGCTGGGTGAGTCGCGCAACAACAGGACGCTAAAGGACGGGTAATTGTCCACCAAGATGCGGCCTTCTCGGTCCAACATCGTGCCGCGGGGAGCAATGATGGGAATCGAGCGCACGCGATTGCGTTCCGCGAGCTGCGCATAGCGCTCCGAATCAATAATTTGCAACTTCCAGAAACCAAACAGCAAAAGGCCAATCATCCCCACAATTCCGTAGGACACAATCGCGAGACGTCCTTGGGGCAGGCGCTTCTCGTTCTGGAGACTAATTGGCACGCACGCTCCGTGCCGCCCCAGGGCGGCACGTCTTCAAGGGGTAGGCGTCAATACCTAACCTTCCTCAACACTAGCACTTGCGTCCATGAGGTGCAAGATGTTGCGCATCCAATCGGATACTCACTGGCCGCAGGGACAGGCCGAGCGTTGGCCCCCCTGGCTCGCCCAGCCCCCTCAGGAGGGCATCCGGAACCGGTCCAGCAGTGGGAATATGGCGACGGCTAGGATCGCGTTCGCTCCGGAGGCGATCAGGATTGGGATAGTCAGATAGGTATCATGCTGCGCCAGCAGAAGCCGGCGGATGAGAACGAACACAACCCTGTGAAACATGAAAAATCCTACGGTTAACAGAAAACGCGAGACCGGATGTTCAACGTCTATGCGGGAGCCGATCGAGGAGCCTGCAAATCCTACCAAGGTCTTCGCGATGCCATACACCCCAAGCGGTATTTGGGGGCTCAGGCTGTCTTGCAATAAGCCGACGACCATGCCCAACAGTAAGCCGGAAGAGGGGTTTCGCCGGCTGAGGGCGAAGTAAAGCGTTACCAGCAAGGGGAGTTCCAGGTAACCGGCCGAGCGAAGGTGTACCGGGAGGAGGGCTTG
>Ga0187846_10000217_pt1 | contig 35304 bp, 28 predicted proteins | sample TC_taG_FD_161473 | JGI IMG/M metagenome (GOLD analysis project Ga0187846, IMG submission 161473) | Biofilm microbial communities from the roof of an iron ore cave, State of Minas Gerais, Brazil - TC_06 Biofilm (v2) | ecosystem: Environmental > Terrestrial > Deep subsurface > Cave > Wall biofilm... | reverse complement strand
TTTACAATCAAGCGCAAATGTCGGCGAAGGACATTCCGCAGATCGCCGTCGTGATGGGTTCGTGCACCGCGGGCGGCGCGTACGTGCCGGCGATGTCGGACGAATCCATCATCGTCAAAGGCGAAGGTACGATCTTTCTCGGCGGCCCGCCGCTCGTCAAGGCGGCGACGGGAGAGATCGTGAGTGCGGAAGAGCTTGGCGGCGCCGACGTGCACTCGCGCGTCTCTGGTGTGACCGACCACTATGCGCTCAATGACCGCCACGCGCTTGCGATCTGCCGTGAGATCGTGGCGAACCTGAACCGGCGCAAGCAGACGCCGTGGCGCACGGAGCCACCGCGGCCGACGAAGTACGATCCGCGCGAATTGTACGGCATCGTACAGCGCGATTGGCGCAAGCCGTACGAAGTTCGTGAAGTGATCGCGCGCATCGTCGACGCTAGCGAATTCCACGAGTTCAAAGCACTGTACGGCGAGACGCTCGTATGCGGCCTCGCGCACATCGAGGGCAACCCGGTCGGCATCCTCGCCAACAACGGCATCCTGTTCTCCGAGAGTGCGCTCAAGGCGACCCACTTCATCGAGATCTGCTGCCAGCGCGGCATCCCACTGGTGTTCTTGCAGAACATCACCGGATTCATGGTAGGGAAGAAGTACGAAGAGGGCGGCATCGCCAAGGATGGCGCCAAGATGGTGATGGCGGTTGCCAACGCCACCGTTCCCAAGTTCACCGTCATCATCGGCGGCTCGTTCGGCGCGGGCAACTACGGCATGTGCGGGCGCGCGTACGAGCCGCGCCAGTTATGGATGTGGCCGAATGCGCGCATCTCCGTGATGGGCGGTCCGCAAGCGGCAAGCGTGCTGTTGACGGTTCGCCTGGAGGCGTTGGAGGCGAAGGGCAAGACGATGTCGTCGCAGGAGCGTGAGGAGTTCACCCGGCCGATTCTCGAGCGCTACGAGGCCGAGGGAAATCCTTACCATAGTACGGCGCGCTTGTGGGATGACGGCATCATCGATCCGGCCGATACGCGCAAAGTGTTGGCGCTGGGCATTTCTGCCGCAGCGCACGCGCCGTTGCCGCCGACGCGCTTTGGGGTTTTCCGCATGTAGCGGGCCGAGCGTCTCGTCTCCGAGCTCGCTGACGCTCGCTCTGAACACTACACGTGCTGGTCGGAACGTCACACTACACTGGAAGGAGAACCGCATGGCCGAATCCGTGACACTGACGCGCGAGGACGCCGTCGCTCGCGTCACGCTCAACCGGCCGCGTCTCCGCAACGCCCTCGATCGCGGCGCGATCGCGCTCCTCACGCAGATCTTCGAGTATCTCTCGCACGATGAAGCGTTGCGTCTCGTCGTGCTGTCCGGCGCTGGGTCTGCGTTCTGCGGGGGCGCCGACATCAATTACATGCGCGGCAGCCTCGATTGGTCGGCGGAAGAAAATTTCGAAGATGCGCAGCGGCTGTCGGGCATGTTCCGCGGCATCGATCGCTGTGCCGTGCCGGTCGTCGGTCAGATCCACGGCGCGGCGCTCGGCGCCGGCTCTGGGCTCGCGGCTGTCTGCGACATCGTCGTCGCCGCGGAAGATGCCATGTTCGGGTTCACCGAGGTGAAACTGGGCATCGTGCCGGCCGTGATCTCGCCGTTCGTCATCGCCAAGATCGGCGAAACGAACGCGCGCGCGCTCTTCACGACCGGCGAGCGTTTTGACGCGTACCGCGCCGCGCGCATCGGCCTCGTACACGAACTCGTCGCTCCGGACGCGCTCAACGGCGCTGTGCAGAAGAAGATCGACGAGGCGATGACGGCCGGCCCACAAGCGGCGCGCGTTGCAAAAGAGATCGCCCGCACGGTGGGCAGCCTTCCGGCCGGTGAAGCGACGGTGTGGACGGCACGGAAAATCGCCGAGCGGCGCGCGAGTGAGGAAGGGCAAGAAGGCTTGCGGGCATTTCTCGAAAAGCGCAAGCCGTCGTGGCAATAGGCCGCATCGCGCGGCTGCTCATCGCGAACCGCGGTGAGATCTCGGTGCGCATCGCGCGCACCTGCCGCGAGATGGGCATTCGGTCGATCGCGGTGTACTCCGACGCAGACCGCGATGCACTGCACGTGCGCGAGTGCGACGAGGCTGTGCACATCGGCCCGGCGCCTGCGCGCGAGTCGTACCTCGATCGGGACCGCATTCTGGCCGCTGCGCGTCGAACGCGCGCCGACGCGATCCATCCCGGCTACGGGTTCCTGTCTGAGAACGCCGAGTTTGCGCAGGCATGCATCGAGCGAGGTTTGGTGTTCGTCGGACCGTCGCCGGCGGCGATGCGCGCGGTCGGCGACAAAGTCGCTGCCAAGCTTTCGGCCGACGAGGTCGGCGTGCCGACCGTGCCGGGCTATCTCGGCGAGGATCAGCGGCTTGAAGCGTTAGCCGACAACGCACGGCGCATCGGCGTGCCGCTGCTGGTGAAAGCGGCCGCGGGCGGCGGCGGCAAAGGCATGCGGCTCGTGCGCGACCTCGCGCAGTTCGAAGACGCGATCGACGGCGCCAAGCGCGAGGCGAAGTCGGCGTTCAATGACGACACCGTTTTCTTAGAGCGCTACATCGAGTCGCCGCGGCACGTCGAAGTGCAGATCCTCGCCGACCACCTCGGCAACGCGATCGAACTCGGCGAACGCGACTGTTCGATCCAGCGCCGTCACCAGAAGATCGTCGAGGAGTCGCCGTCGCCGGCGGTGTCGCCGGCGCTGCGCGCGCGTCTCGGGGACGCGGCGCTGCGCATCGCCGGCGCGGTCGGCTACACGAACGCAGGCACTGTCGAGTTCATGCTCGACGCAGCGGGCGCGTTCTATTTCCTCGAGGTCAACGCGCGGCTGCAAGTCGAGCATCCGGTCACCGAGACGGTCACCGGACTCGACCTCGTGCGCGCGCAGCTCGAGATCGCTTCCGGCAAACGCTTGTCACTTGAGCAAGAGAGTGTGCAGCGGCGCGGGCACGCCATCGAAGTAAGACTTTATGCAGAAGATCCTGATGCGGGTTTCTTGCCTTCAAGCGGCCGCATCTTGTCGCTTGACTTGCCGTCTGGCGAGGGCGTACGGGTCGATGCGGGCGTTGCAGTAGGAAGTCTGGTGACCAGCGACTACGACCCGATGCTCGCTAAGATCATCGTCAGCGGGCACAATCGTGCTGAGGCGCTGGAACGGATGCGCCAGGCTCTCGACCACACGTACGTCGCCGGCATCGCTACGAACGTCGAGTTTTTGCGCTGGATCGCCGCTCATCCAGTGTTCGCGCAAGGGGGCGCGACGACTGATTTCCTCGAGCGATACAAGTGGCCCGGCGCTGCGTTGGATGACCGAGCGATGCTCGACACACAACTTGCGGCGGCCGGTGCGCTCCAGGAATTGAGCGGCTGGCGGCTCGGTGCGCAGTCGCGCGTGATCCGATTTGCGAAGCCGGCTCAGCGTGAAATAGAGGTCGAGTTCGACTGGCGCGATGCCGCGTGGCGCGCGCGTGCCGATTCTGCCGAAGCGCTCATCAAGCCGGCGGAGCCAGCCGGCTCGTTCAAACTGCGGTCGGGCAACAGCACGGCACGCTTTGAGGCGTGGCGGCTGGCAGACGGCATCGAGTTGGCTGTCGGCGCTCCGAAAGAACGCAGGCTCGTCACGCTCGACACGCTCGAAGACGTGACGCACGCGGGAGCACACGCGCTTGGCCACACCGGTGCCGGATCGGCAACCGCCCCAATGACGGGAACGATCGTCAAAGTCGCGATTCGAGTCGGCGACGAGGTGAAGGCACACGAAACGCTCGCGCTCTTGGAAGCCATGAAGATGGAACACGCCGTGGCCGCGCCGTACGACGGCCGCGTCACAGCCGTGTTCGTGAAGCCGGGCGATCGGGTGGACGCCGGCGTGGTGCTTGCCGAAATCGAACCGAGCACGTGAGGACGGGTTCGCCCGATGACGTTGGCGAAATCGCCCGATATGTCCAGGCCGTTTGATTCGGCGCCTAAGCGCGTGACGATCGTCGAGGTCGGGCCGCGCGACGGGCTGCAGAACGAGAAGACAGCGATACCGACCGACGTCAAAGTGCAGTTCATCGACGCCCTCAGCGACGCCGGTCTGCCGGTCATCGAGGCGACGTCGTTCGTCAGCCCAACGTCGATCCCGCAACTCGCGGATGCTGAGGACGTCATGCGCCGCATCAAACGCAAGCCGGGTGTGCGCTATCCCGTGCTGGTGCCGAACGAACGCGGCCTGGAGCGGGCGCTTGCGGCCGGCGCGAACGAGGTCGCCGTCTTCACCGCTGCGTCCGAAGAATTCAATCGCCGCAACATCAACGCCGGCGTCGACGAGTCTATCCGCCGCTTCGAACCGGTGCTCGAGCGCGCCAAACGTGAGCGCATGCGCGTGCGCGGTTACATCTCGATGAGCTTCGGCTCGCCGTTTGAGGAGACGATTTCGCCCGATCGCGTGGTTGAAGTAGCCGAACGGCTCGACGAGCTCGGCGTCGATGAGATCAGCATCGGCGACACGATCGGCGTGGCGACGCCGATCCAAGTCGCCGACCTCATCGGGAAGCTCGTCAAGCGGATCGAGGTCGGCCGGCTGGCGATGCACTTCCACGACACGCGCGGCACTGCGCTCGCGAACGTCGTCAGCGCGCTCGAATGCGGCATCGCGATCTTCGACTCATCGGCCGCCGGTCTCGGCGGCTGTCCCTACGCGCCCGGCGCCAGCGGCAACTTGGCGACGGAAGATCTGCTCTACATGCTCGACGGCATGAGGATTGAGACCGGCGCGTCGCTGGAAAAGGTCTACGAGGCGTCCTCGCTCATCGCGCAGACGCTCAACCACGCGCTTACCAGCAAATACTATCTGGCGCGCGCTTCAAGAGACATGTAGCGGCGCGTTCTTTTGAACGCGCTCAGCAGTGATCGAAGAGAGCGGAGGCTACGTTTCGTCGAGCGCGGGCGGTACGTCCCATAGGAGAATCTCACCGGAACCGCTGAGCGCCAGTGACGGTGTTGCCTTGATCCTCGCCGCGTCGCCGGTCTCGAGGTGCCATCCGTTGGCGTTGATGCTGCCTTCCGCGACGAACAAGAATCCCAGTCTACCGCTGTCAAACGCGTGGTCCAGTACGCTGCCTTCCAGCCTGGCAACGCGGAACGCGGCTGTTTGCGAAAGTTCCACAGGCGCGCGTTCCTTCGGCATGCCGCTGGCTACCAGCAACCACTTGTTGAGCCGATCAGCGACCGTAAAATCGACCTGTCCATAGGCTGGCTTGAGTCCTTTGGCGCCCGGCAAAATCCACATTTGAACGAGATGCAGCGGGTCCATCTTCGAGTGATTAATCTCAGAATGGCGCACGCCGGTGCCCGCGCTCATGTACTGCACGCCGCCGGGGCCGACAACCCCCGCGTTACCCATGCTGTCCTTGTGCTCCAACTCGCCGCTCAACACGTAGGTGATGATCTCCATGTCGCGGTGCGGATGCGTTGGGAAGCCTTGGCCGGGCGCGATGGTGTCATCGTTGAGCACGCGCAGAGCTCCCCAATTGAGGTTGTGCGGGTCGTAGTATTGGTCAAAACTGAACGAGTAACACGTCTTGAGCCAGCCATGATCAGCGCAGTAGCGATCTCGCGCGCGCTGGATGACGAATTCGTCGGTGGTCGTTCTCATTGTATGGAAAGTTTATGCCTACGACACAGATTGGGCAACATCCTGACGCTGGCCCTGATTTCTCATTCTCGGCGTCTTCGCAGCACCGAACAAACCGGCCGGGGTCGTCACGAAAAGCCCTATTTCACCGAACAAATACGCGGGGGTTTTCAAAACAGGGCTTAAGAACCTTAAGGCGCAGCGAAGTTCGGGGATCTGTGCACGCTTGTGCACAGGCCGAGGAGCGTTTTTCGGGGGCAAGAGGAGTTGGTTATGGGAAGACCAGCGCAGTTGGCGTCGGCCCTCTTGGTGGGGTTTTGCATCACTCTCGGTGGCTGGACAGCCGCAGTCGCCGGCACGACGGGCGCTCTGGCGGGAAGAGTCTTCACACAAGCGCACGCGCCGATCGCCGGCGCGCACGTGTCGGCCAACGCGCCATCCGCCAGCCAAACCGCAACCACCGACGCGCAAGGCGGCTTTGCCTTCATCTCCCTGCCTCCCGATACGTACGCCGTCACAGTATCGAAAGAAGGTTTTGAAACGGCGACGCAGCCGGGCATCACCGTCATCGCGGACAACACGCAAACGCTTGCGATCACGCTCAAGCCCGCGCTGAAGACCCTTGAGACGATCACGGTCCGAGGCGCCGGCGGGCTCGTCAAGCCGGGCACGACCGCCGACGTCTATTCGATCAACTCTACCGCGCAAGCCAAGATGGCCGCGCTTGGCGGCGGCGGCGGGCTCGACAGCGCGTACAGCGCGATTGCCGCGGTGCCTGGAGCCGTCGTACCGCCGGGTCAGTCCGGGTGGTTCCAAGCGGTTCACATCCGCGGCGGCGACGTCGATCAAGTCGGTTACGAATTCGACGGTGTGCCCGTGCTGCGCTCGTACGACAACTATCCGACCACCAATGCTGCGGTGCTCGGGCAACAGGAACTGCAAGTGTACACCGGCGCCACGCCGGCGAACTCGGAATCGCAGGGCTTGTCCGGATTCATCAACCAGGTCATCAAGAGCGGGACCTACCCGGCTTTCGCCACCCTCGATTTGGGCGTCGGCTCGCCCGTGCTTTACAATAAGGTCGGCCTTGAAGTCGGCGGCGCAACCCCGAACCGCAACTTCTCGTACTTCATCGGCATCGGTATCGCCAATCAGGATCAACGCGTCGTCGACAACTGGAACGGAACGTCGTTGAGCGGTCTGTGGGGTGCTCCGTACGGGAAAATCCCGAATGCTTGTCCTGCAGGCAATCCGGCGAACATAAACTTCGTAACCTGCTATTCGAGCGGCGTGGGGCCGGGCGGCTGGTATCTCGGGCCGTTTGCGGTCGGGCTGCAGAACAATCTGGGAGCCTCGAACATCGGGGACCGCGAGAACCTCTTCAACTTCCACATCGGGCTACCGCATCACAAAGATAGCGGCAAAGACGATATTCAGGTTCTGTACGACGCCTCTGAGCTGTTCACGACTTATTACGGCTCGGCGTACGACTGGGGTGTTCCGTTCGTCCAGCAAGTCAACGGCACAAATGCCTGGCCGATGACGACTGGACTAGTCTACACAGGGCCAGTCGACGTCCCGCTCGCAGCCAACTATAATCCGCTGACTGTTGTCTACCAGTACCCGAATCAGCCAGTGAGCCCGTTTGTCGACCCGAGCCACCGCGACGGTGGTTCGAACGGCCAGGGCATCTACAAACTCCAATACCAGCGCAACTTCAGTGCTTCGGCGTACCTGAGGATCTACGGGTACACGTATTACTCGGATTGGTACAACAACGGACCGAACGGCGCGTTTCAGTCATTCATCGCGCCGGCGAGCGCAGACTACGAACTCTCCAACCATACGCACGGGGTGAGTGCGACGTACGCGAACCAAGTCACTTCGCAGCATCTCTTGACGGTCCAAGCGGCTGTGATCGGCGCCAGCAACTACCGGATGAACAACAACACGATGTTCAACACGTTGAGCGCGTTCCCGTTCGCATTCGCGGTCGACTCGACGCATCCAAAAAACGGCATCTGCTACGATACGGCCCAAACGCCTGTTGCGACGCCCGTGTCGTGTTACAACGCGAAGGCTGATGCCGCCGGAACTCCCACCACGACCAATGTCACGGTCTGCACCACTGCACCCTGCTTCGATCTGACACAATGGGCATCGTTGCAGGATGCCTCGAACCCGGCTCTGATCATTCCTCCCATTTCAGCCATTACGTGCGGCAGCGGCCCATGTCAATGGTTCGTCGCGGAAAACGGCTACACGGGTGGCGCGAACAAGAATAAGCCGCTCTTCACGTCGGCGTCGCTTTCGGACGTGTGGCGCCCGAACGACAAGCTCACCATCAATCTGGGTCTGCGTTACGACCGCTTTGCATTTCAAGGCAGCGACACGTCGGGCGGCGCACGCGACTTTTGGTTCAACGCCTGGAATACCGAAGCGTGCGCACCTCCAATACCCGGCGTCTCGCCTACATTCAAGCAAGATCCAACCGCGCCGTGCCCGGCGGGGATGATACCGGCGACGCTCTACAACCAGCCGAACGCCATAGTCGCAAACACGGTCTGGCAACCTCGACTTGGCGGCACGTGGTCGCTGAGCAACAGTACGGTCTTGCGATTCAACGCGGGCAAGTACGCGGAAGCGCCAAGCTCGGCGTACACGCAGTACAACATCCTCGATCAAGACCTGCCTGGTTTCGATGGCCCCACGTTCTACAAGTATGGGTTCACCGGCACGAGCCACCCGGTCGGGCCCGAGATCTCCTACAACTACGATCTGTCGGTCGAACATCAATTCGCCGGCAGCGATGTAAGCTTCAAGCTCACACCGTTCTATCGCAAGACGGATGGCCAGCTTGCCAACTTCTTCCTCGATCAGAAGACCGCGTTTGTCTCCGGTTTGAACGCGGGCAGCCAGACGGCGACGGGCTTCGAGTTCTTACTTTCCAAAGGCGACTTCGGCCGCAACGGGCTGTCGGCGCTGCTCTCGTTCGCGCTGACCAACAGCTACGAGACGTTTAGCCGGCTGTCGAGCGGCGGGACGGTGCTCGATACCGTCAACTTGGCGATTGCCAGCTACAACCAATTCACATCGTTCTGCTTGACGAATTTCGCAGATCCGAGATGCGGGAGCCTCACCGCCGCTCCGCTGGCGACCGCGTCAAGATGCTTCGACGGCTCGACGGTGACGCCGGCAACCCCAGTCGCAGCTCCAGACCCTACATGCACGAGCACGGTACCCGTCGCTAATCCGTATTTCAACGCGCCCGTGCAGTCGCTGTTCGACCCGAACGCGAAGTATGCCCCATACAGCACGCTGCCCGGCGGTTTCCAATCATCCGCGACGGGATATGTCTGGCCTATGACGGCCACTCTCGTGCTGAACTTCAAGCATGATCGTTTTGCGATCACCCCTGGGCTGCAGTACTTTGAGGGTGTGAAATACGGCGCGCCGCTCGAATCGCCCGGCATTGATCCGAGCACATGCTCCGCAGTCCTGGCGACGCCGATCGGCAGCGATCCGCGCTATCCGTACGGCATAACCGCCGGTGGGGCACCCGCCGCGTATGACGCTATGACGTGCTCGAGCACGCTCACGTCGATTCCTAATCCATTCACGAAGGCCTTCGACAACCTTGGAGCCTTTCGCCAGCCGAATCAACTGGTTGGGAGCCTCCAGATGGCCTACGACGTGTCGTCGCACGTGACGGTCACGTTCAACGTGGCGAACCTCATCAGCACGTGCTTCGGCGGCAGCGTCGAGCCGTGGACGCGATATGCCGACCATCGCGTATGCTCTTACAATCTGCCTGGCTACAGCGGCCTAGTCCCGAACGTCGGCAACGTTTACAACCCGGGTGCTGCGTTCCAGCCATTTGTGCAGTTCCCGTATCAGCAGTACTACGGCACGTCGACGCCCACGTTTTTCATGGATGTGAAGATCAAAGTCTAACGCGGCTGCGCAGCGCATTCTTTTGGAGCGGCGTCCAGAGCGCCGCTCCTCGTTTTTTCCCACTCAAGTTGACGCAGGCACCGCGCCGTGATAGACTAGTTTGTAGACTAGTCCATATTTAAAGAGAAGGACTTTCCGATGCGCAAGATCGGGGCATACGAGGCCAAGACGAATCTTTCCAAGCTCCTTGACGACGTAGCCCGTCGGGGTGAAACAATTCTCATCATGAAAAATGGAAAGCCGGTCGCGGAGTTGCGGCCCGTCGCAAACCGACCCAAGATGACCCCAGCTGAAGCCGTCGAGGGACTTCGACAGTTTCGCGAGACGCACAAGCTTCGAGGTCTCTCCATTCGTGAGATGATCAACGAGGGCAGGCGCTTTTAGTGCCGTTCGTCTTGGATGCGTCAGTCGCCATCGCTGTTTTCTTGGAGGACGAGGCGTCGGCGTATGCCGATGCCGTCGCGTCTGCAATGACCGCCGGCGAGCTCGCGCACACGCCGGCAATATGGCCGTTGGAAGTGCTTAACAACCTCCTCGTCGCTGAGCGACGCAAACGCGTGACAAGCGACGAAACCGGCCAGCTGTTGGAATTCTTGGCTACTCTTCCCATCGAAGTAAGCGCAGCTGAACTGATCGATGCCGGTGCGTCAGAGCTGCGCCTTGCGCGTCAGCTTAACTTGACTGCGTATGATGCGGCATATATCGCTCTCGCGCAGCGCCGCGCCATTCCACTCGCGACCGTCGATGCGCGACTCAAGAAGGCTGCAGCGGTAGCCGGTGTCCAGATCTTTAAGCCAAAGCGGACGTAAGAGTCCGCGTCACAGGCGCCAGTCGATCTTATTGCGATCGGCAGCTGCGATCGCTTCCGGGTAGCCAGCGTCTGCGTGCCGGACGATGCCGATTCCCGGATCGCTCGTGAGCACGCGCGACAGGCGCGCGGCAGAATCGTCCGACCCATCCGCTACCACCACCATGCCGGCGTGAATCGAATACCCGATGCCCACGCCGCCGCCGTGATGCACGCTCACCCAATGCGCTCCGTTCACCGCGTTGATGAGCGCGTTGAGGATCGGCCAATCGGCGATCGCGTCCGAGCCGTCGCGCATGCTCTCGGTTTCTCTGTATGGTGAGGCGACCGATCCGCTGTCGAGATGGTCGCGCCCGATCACGATCGGCGCCTTGAGCGCTCCAGACTTCACCATCGAATTGATGCGCAGCCCGAACTCGCGCCGCTCGCCGTAGCCGAGCCAGCAGATGCGCGCGGGCAAGCCTTGAAACGTAACGCGCTCGCGCGCCATGCTGATCCAGCGGCGCAGTTTCTCGTTGCGCGGGAACGTCTCGAGCAGCGCATCGTCGAGCGCGGCGATATCCGCGGCATCGCCCGACAGCGCAGCCCAGCGGAATGGCCCTTTGCCCTCGCAGAACAGCGGCCGGATGAACGCTGGCGTGAAACCAGGGAACGCGAACGCCTCTTTGACGCCGGCGAGCTGCGCTTGCCGGCGGATGTTGTTGCCGTAGTCGAACACGACGGCGCCGCGACGCTGAAAGCCCAGCATCGCGTCGACGTGCTTGGCGATGGATTCGAGTGCACGCCGCTCGTATTGCGCCGGATCGCTCTCGCGCAGTTCGTCGGCGCCTTCGAGCGACATCCCGGCTGGGATGTAGCCGGTGAGCACGTCGTGCGCGGCGGTCTGGTCGGTGACGACATCGATCGGCGCTCCGGCACGCAGCAGCGCCGGAAAAACTTCGGCCGCGTTGCCGTGCAAGCCGATCGACAGCGCTTTTTCCTCTACCGCCGCATCCTGGGCGAGGCGCATCGCCTCTTCGATATTCGCCGCTGAGACATCGCAGTACCGGTCGCGGATGCGCCGCTCGATGCGCGCCGGATCGACCTCGACGACGATCGCGACGCCGCCGTGCATCGTGACGGCAAGCGGCTGCGCGCCGCCCATACCGCCCAAGCCCGCCGTGAGCACGATGCGCCCGGCAAGCGAGCCGCCGAAATGCTTGTCGGCGAGCGCGCCAAACGTCTCGAACGTGCCCTGCAAGATGCCTTGCGTGCCGATGTAGATCCACGAGCCTGCCGTCATCTGGCCGTACATCGTCAGGCCCTGCGCCTCGAGCTCGCGGAATGTCTCCCAATTCGCCCATGCCGGCACGAGCATCGCGTTGGAGATGAGCACGCGCGGCGCTGCCTCATGCGTCTGGAAGACGGCGACCGGCTTGCCGCTTTGCACGAGCAGCGTCTCGTCATTGCGCAGACGCTTCAAGGTGCGCACGATCGCGTCGAACGCTTCCCACGACCGCGCCGCGCGCCCGCTGCCGCCGTACACGACGAGCGCCTCGGGCCGTTCCGCGACGTTCGGGTCGAGGTTGTTCATGAGCATCCGCATCGCGGCTTCTTGGCCCCAGCCAAGACAAGTGCGCTGGGGACCCGTCGGTGCGCGTACGATGCGCGCTTGCGAGATCGTCAACGCTAAAGAGCGCCGATCTCCGACTCGACCGCCGCGACGAGCGTGCCGCTCATGACAAGCTCGCGCACCGATGCGATGTCCTGCGAAAGATTGCGGTCTTCACTCAAATGCGGCACGACCTCGCGAACGGCGCGGTGCGCCACCGCCGTTCCCTGACCGTACGTCAGCGGCGCGCGAAAGTCGAGCGCCTGCGCCGCCTCGAGCAGTTCGATGGCGATGACGTTCTCGAGATTGCCGACTACTTGCTCGCTTTGGCGCGCCGAGATCGTGCCCATGCTCACGTGATCTTCTTGGCCGGCTGACGTCGGAATCGAATCCACCGACGCAGGGTACGAGAGCGTCTTGTTTTCCGACACGAGCGCGGCGGCGGTGTATTGTGCCAACATGTAGCCGCAGTGCAGCCCGTGACCCTCGGACAAGAACGGCGGCAGGCCTTCGAGCCCTTCGAGCAACTTGTAGATGCGCCGTTCGGCGATCGAGCCGAGTTCGGTGAGCGCCATCGACAGGTAATCGAGCACGAGCGCGACCGGCTCGCCGTGGAAGTTGCCGCCGGTGAGGAAGGTGCCGTCCTCGGGGATGACGATCGGGTTGTCGGTCACCGAATTCATCTCGATGACGAGCGCGTTTTCGACGGCGTGCAGCGCGTCGCGCACGGCCCCGTGCACGACCGGGATACAGCGGAAGGAGTACGGGTCTTGGACGCGATCGCAGTCGGCGTGCGAAGCGATGACGCCTGATTGGTGCAGCAAATGCCGCATGTTGGCGGCGACGCGCGCCTGACCGGGGTGAGGGCGCAGAGCGTTGAGCCGCTCGTCGAAAGCGGCATCGGTGCCGAGGAATGCTTCGAGGCTCATCGCGCCCGCGATGTCGGCTGCCTTACATGCGAGTTCTGCGCGGGCGGCGGTGAGCGCGCCGATGGCCGTCATGATCTGCGTGCCGTTGATGAGCGCGAGACCTTCTTTGTACGACAGCACGATGGGTTTGAGCCGTGCGGCGCTCAGCGCATTGGCGCCGCTCATGCGCCGCCCTTCGAAATCGGCTTCACCCTCGCCGATCAACACGAGCGCCATGTGCGCGAGCGGCGCGAGATCGCCTGATGCCCCGACCGATCCTTTTGACGGGATGACCGGCGACACGCGCCGATTGAGCATTTCGAGCAGCAGCTCGATCACTTCGAGCCGCACGCCCGAGTAGCCGCGCGCGAGCGAATGCGCGCGCAGCAGCATCGAGGCGCGCGTCGCATCTTCAGGCAGCGGCTCGCCGACGCCGGTGCAGTGGCTGAGGACGAGGTTGCGCTGCAGCTCGACGGCGTCTTTCGGCGCGATCATGACGCTCTTGAGACGGCCGAATCCGGTGGTGACTCCGTAGATCTGTTTGCCCTCTTTGACCGTTTGCTCGACGAGATCGCGCCCGGCCTGAATGAGCCCGCGAACGCTGTCGTCAAGTTTCACGGCGCCATCGCCGCTTGCGATGCGTTTCACCAGCGGTATCGTGAGGTTCGTCCCATCGATACGGACGAGGGGAGTCGTGAGCACTCGCTAATCCCTTTCGCGACTGTGACCCAAATTGACGAGGTTGTTTGAAACCCCTCCAAATCGCGATTGATGGGCCCGTTGCGTCCGGCAAGAGCAGCGCCGCAGCCAAACTTGCGAAGCGGCTTGACTGCGCGTTTCTCGACACCGGTGCGCTCTACCGCGCGGTGGCATGGCTCGCGCTCGAACGAGGGTTGGGAGCCGATGATGAGGCCGGCGTCGTCGAACTGCTCGAGCGGGAGGCGCCGGTGATCCGCTTCGATGAGAGCAACAAGCGCCCGGTGATCGCGGCTGGCGGACGCGAGCTGAATCGCGAGTTGTTCTCGCCCGACATCGCGCGCGCCGTGTCTCCGATCGCCGCGATGCCGCGCGTGCGCGCGCGGCTCGTGCCGATCCAGCGCGACTTCGCGGACGATCGAGATGTCGTCATGGCGGGCCGCGACATCGGCACGGTCATCTTGCCCGATGCGCTTGCCAAGTTCTATCTCACCGCTAGCCTCAACGCGCGCGTGGAGCGGCGCTTCCACCAGTTGAGCGCGCGCGGCGTTGCAGTAGATCGGGCGACGCTGCGCAACCAGATCAAACAGCGCGACGCGCGCGACAGCGGGCGTGAGGCCTCGCCGCTCGCGAAAGCGCGGGACGCGGTTGAAATCGACACGACGAAACTGACGCTCGATCAGGTCGTCGATGCATTGGAGCAGCGCGTGCGCGCGCTCGCGGCGGCGCGCGCGTGAGGTTCTACGATTTCGCGAAAGCGATCGTCCACCCGCTGACGGGCGCGCTCTTCGCCGTCACCGCAACGGGATATGAGAACGTGCCGGCGACCGGTCCGCTCATCGTCGCGGCAAATCACCGCTCGTATATCGATCCGCCGTTGATCGGTTCATGGTTTCCGAGGACCGTGCATTGGATGGCGAAGGACGAGCTCTTTCGCATTCCGATTCTCGGCACGTTGATCCGCTGGAGCTGCGCGTTCCCGGTCGCGCGCGGCGAAGCAGACGTCGGCGCCATCAAGCGAGCGTTGCGCCTGCTGAAAGAAGGCGAAGTGGTCGGCATTTTTCCCGAGGGCACGCGCAACCTCAGCGGTGACGTTGAATCAAAAGCAGGTGCTGTGCTGATCGCGAGCAGGGCACACTGCCCGGTAGTGCCCATCGGCGTGTCGCGCACGGCGATCGCGATGAAACGGCTGCGCAGCAGTCATGTTGAAATGCGCATCGGCGCGCCGATAACATTCCAGGGAAGCTCTCGCCGCGCCACGAAAGCGGAACTCGATGCGTGGACTGTCGAGTTGAGCAAGGCCATTGACGATCTGACCGACTGATGGAAATACTCAAAGCTCGCACTCAAGGATTCTGCTTCGGCGTCGAATTGACGTACAAGAAGGCGCTTGCCGAGACGGCCGAGCGCGGCGACGTCTATACGATGGGCAACATCGTCCACAATCCGATCATCGTGAAAGAGCTCGAAGAGCACGGCCTCAAGAACGCCGAGTCGGTGGAGGACATCGACTCGGGCACGCTCTTCGTGCGCGCGCACGGCCTGCCGCCGCAAACGCTCGAGCAAGCCGAGAAGAAGGGCCTGCGGGTTGTCGATGCGACGTGCCCGATGGTCACGCGCACTCAGAAACTGGCGAAGAAACTTCAAGAGGAAGGCCGCAGCATCGTCATCCTCGGCGATCCAAACCATCCGGAAGTGCGCGGCATCGCCGGCCACGTTCCGGGCGCGCTCGTCATGAACGAATGGCCTGAGGATGACTCTCAGATCAGACGGATGCGCCGTATTGCAATCGTGTCACAGAGCACGCTGAACGAAGACAAATTCAAAGAGCTCGTCGCGAAGATCGCGGCGCTCAATTACGAGACCCGCGTCTACAATACGATTTGCCCGGACACGCAAGGTCGCCAGCTCTCTGCGCGCGAGCTTGCGCGCGAAGTCGACGTCATGGTCGTCATCGGCGGGACCAAGTCCGCGAACACGCGCCATCTCGCTGAGATATCCGAGGCCGAAGGCGCTAAGGCGCATCTCGTCGAGGGCGCGGCCGATCTCAAACGCGAGTGGTTCGCCGGCGAGGAGCGCGTCGGCATTGCAACCGGCGCTTCGACGCCAGGTTTTCTCGCCGATGAAGTCGAGCAGAAATTGCTCGAGTGGTTCCCGACCGCCGAAACCGTCGCCGTCTAGTTCCTTAGTCCTATAACACATGGAGCGGTCGAATTTTATTCGACCGCTCAACGCGTTGCGCGGTCAGCGTGTCCTTTATCCTTGACGGGCCGTTTACTTTGTGATACAAAGTAACTAATGCGCGTGTGGACAACAAACCGCGTGAGCGGCATCCTGCTCATCGGCTTGTCGGTGGTTGCGTTGCTGACGGTCGTGAGCGGGTTCTTTCAGCCGCCTCAACCTGACGAAGGCGCTGCGGCCCACATCTTCCAGCTGTCGATCGCGGCGCTCGTGCCGGCGCTATATATTTTCCTTGCGACCGCGGATTGGAAGCAGCCCTTGCGAAGCGCGCGAGTGCTCGCGTTTTCCGCCGCGTCATTGGTCCTCGCATTCAGCGCGCTTTACTACCTCGAGCACTACCGGTAACAGACAGGCAACAAGCTGTAGTCCCGGCCTCTTGAGGCCGGGCTTTTCTTGTGCACGCTTGACGGATTCGACCTTGCGCGTGATTGGCCCGGCGGTTGGGGGCACTCCCTGGTGGGAGGGCGTGTCCGATAAACAGCGCCCCGCGGGTTCGATTCCCGCTGCCTCCAACCCAGGCCAATTCGGTCTGCACGGGAGCGGCGTTGACGGGCTCGGCTCCCGGATTTGAAATCGCGTGCACGCTGTGATAAGATATACGTGCGCTGTTTATCGGACTCGCCGGACCACCGCTTCAGCGGTGGTCTTGCCTTTAGTGGAGGGCCTCGGCGAGCACAGCCGCAGCGAGGCGCGCACAACGCGGCGCTTCGAGCGCGACCCATAGGACTTGGCCCCATGAGTCCGGCCGAGTGAAGACCGTCCACGGCCGCAGCCAAGCATCCGAAAGTTCGCGCTCCGGAGTGTCCAGAACCACGCGGACAGTTGCAACGCGCTTGGCCTGAATGAAACCGGTCTCCATGTCCACCGCGATATAGCCGCGCTGCGCCCACGCGCCGCGCGCGCTTCCGGTGATCAAGTCTTGAGTCGTGACGAGAGCTCCGCGCGCTGGGACTCGACCAAGCCGGCGCGCCGCAGCATCAAACCGCGAGACAAGCTCGTCGTCACACTCAAGCAACGTTCCATCGGGCCGCAGGACGTGATCCGGTATGACGACGGAGCCCGTGGGAAGATCCGGTGCGAGCGCGCCTGCAAGGCCGCAACTGATAACGACGTCCCCGAGGCCCGAAGCATTCACGCGAGCAAGATTTACGCCGCCCTCGACGACTCGGACACGAGGAACGGCGTGCTGCACGACGCGCGCCTCCATGCCCGTCGCGGCAACGACGGTCAGGGCACCTAGGTCAGGCGACGTAGCCGTGCGAGCGATACCAGGCGACAGCGCGAGTGAGCGCATCGCGAACAGGACTTGGTTTGAAGCCTAGTTCAGCCGCTGCTTTGGAGCAATCAACGTGCATTGAGGCGAGCGACATGCGCACGCCTTCGAGCGGCACGACCGGGACCGCACGCGGGAGCACGCGACATCGAACTTCGTCGGCATATCCGAGCGCAAGGACGGCGCCGTATGGGATCTTCCAGCGCGGTTCGGGCTGTCCGGTGAGGTCGCTTAACGCGTGCCAAAGTTGATCAAAACTCAAATTCTCGCCACCGATGATGTAGCGCTCGCGCTCGCGTCCACGTTCAAGCGCGGCGACATGCGCCTGCGCGACGTCCTCGACCGCGACGAGATTCAACCCGCCACTGCCCGGCGGCCGGGCGAAGATCTTCCCGCGTGCGAAGTCCAGCACCATTTTTCCAGTCGGAGTAGGGCGAGCATCGCCAGGGCCGATCGGAGCCGTCGGCAACACCAAGACCGCCGGAACCCGCGCTGCCATTGCAGCGCGCTCTTGCAAGAGCTTTGATCGGTGATACGCAGAATCGTGGCCGTCCTCTGCAAAATCAAGTTCGGTCGCCAGGCGGCCGTTGTGCGAAGGCCCGACCGTCGCGGAACTGGATGTCACAACAGCGCGTTCGATGCCGGCGGTTCGGGCGGCGTCGAGCAAGGCGGCAGTGCCGGACACGTTGACGCGCATGATCTGCGCGCGATCGCGCGGCGCGAAAGAGTAGAGCGCTGCGCAGTGCACGAGATAGCGGCACCCTTGCATCGGGCGAGCCAGCGCGCCGGCGCTCAAGAGGTCGCCCTCTACGAGCTCGACGCCGGGGAGCTTTCCGAGCTCGCTGGCGCTCGCTCGGAACGCTACATTCGCAGCTGAGGAACGCGCGACGCTGCCGGGGCGCACGAGTGCACGAAGGCGGTAGCCCGCCGAAACCAGCGCGCGCGCGACGTGACTGCCGACGAAGCCTGTGGCCCCGGTCAGAAAGACGAGGTCACTTGATGACAGCGGCTCGGACCATCTCTTTCAGAGAGCTCATCGTTGCATCCACCGCGGTCGGTTCGTAGCCGCAGTGCGCCATGCAATTCTCGCACTTGGGATGCCGCCCGCGACCGTATTTATCCCAATCAGTCTCGTCGACGAGTTCCCGATACGTTTTCGCGTACGGCGCGTCAGACATCAGATAGCACGGACGCTGCCAGCCGAGCACCGAGTACGACGGGATGCCCCACGCGGTGCACATGAAATCGACTTTGCCCTCGAGGAAGTCGAGATACAGCGGGCTGTGGTTGAGCCGCCACCGCGAGCGGCGGCCATCGGAGAACGCCTCGCGGAAGATCGCGCGCGTGCGCTCGACGCCCAAGAAGTGCTCTTGGTCGGGCGCTTTTTCGTACGCGAAGCCGGGCGCGATCTGCATCATGTCGACGCCGAGCTCATCGTTGAGGAAATCCAACACGGCGCGGATCGTCTGAGCGTTGTCCTGTCCGAAGAACGTCGAGTTCGTCGTCACCCGGAACCCGCGCCGTTGCGCCTCACGCACTGCCTCGACGGCCTTATCGAAGATGCCGGGCCGGCAGACCGACTCATCGTGCCGGTCGCGCAGTCCGTCGATGTGCACCGACCACGCGAAGTATGTCGAGGGCTTGAAGAGGTCGAGCTTGCGATGCATCATGATCGCATTCGTGCACAAGTACACGAAGCGCTTACGCTCGATGATCGCAGCGGTGATCTCCCCGATCTCCTTGTGGATCAGCGGCTCGCCGCCGGCGATCGAAACGATGGGAGCGCCGCACTCCTCGACCGCGTCGATGCACTGCTGCACGGTCAAACGCCGCGCGAGGATCTCGTCGGTGTGCTGGATCTTGCCGCAGCCGGCGCACTCCAAGTTGCACTGGTAGAGAGGCTCGAGTTGCAGCACGAGCGGGAACTTTTTGATCCCTCGCATGCGCTTGCGCATCAAGTACGCGGCAACCGCGACTTTTTGCCGGAGAGGAATGCTCATGCCAATTTCGATCCGAGCGCGTCCAAAGAACGCGCTACCGCGTCGCTCGTCACCTGGTGTCTCTGCATCCGGTCCCCCGCTAGCGCCATGACTGGAAAGATATGCCTGTACATATGATAATTGATGTAGAAGTCCCTCGGGAAGCCGGTGCCGGTGTGTTCAGGCTCCGGCCACGTTCCATTGTCTTGGCGTTCGCGCAAGAAGTCGAGTCCGCGCACGCAAGCTGGGTGATCGCCGAGCCCGGCGCGCTGCAGCCCCATCACGGCCCACGCTGTCTGCGACGCCGTACTGGGCCCGACGCCCGCGAATGACGGGTCGACGTATGACTGGCACGTCTCGCCCCATCCGCCGTCTGCGTTCTGCATGCCGAGCAGCCAGCGCGCCCCGCGTTCGATCATCGATTCGCCCGTGCGCAGTGCTGCGAGTCCGTAAATCGAGCACCACGTCCCATAGATGTAGTTGACGCCCCAACGCCCGAACCACGAGCCGTCCGGCTTTTGCGTGCGCCACAAGTAGGTCAATCCGCTTTGCACTAAGGGGTCTCGAACTTTGTAGTTCAGCGCGCCCAGCATCTCGAGCACGTGCGCGGTCACGTCTTCCGATGGCGGGTCGATCATCGCCCCGAAGTCGGCGAACGGGATCCGATATGCGATCTCGTTGGTGTTGTCGCGATCGAACGCGGCCCACCCGCCGTTGCTCGAACGCATGGCGATCGTCCAGCGCACCGCTTTGTCGACCGCATCGCGCACGATGTATCCTTCACCGCCCTCGAGCAGCGCGAGCACCACGACGGCGGTGTCGTCGACGTCAGGATAGATGTCGTTGTCGAACTCGAACGCCCAACCGCCGCACTCGCGCAGGTCGCAACGGATCTGCCAATCGCCGCCACCCGTGATTTGCTCTTGCAGCATCCAGCTGATTGCGCGCCGCATCACCGGGTCCTGACGAGCGAAGCCGGCGGCGGCGAGCGCCCGGACCGCCCATGCCGTATCCCACACCGGCGACATGCACGCCGAGAAACGCCAACCGCCGTCGTCCTCGACCACAAAGCGGTTCATGCCTTCGAGCCCCTTGCGCATGACCGGATGGTCGACGCTCATGCCTTCGAGGTTGAGCGCGATGAGCGAGTACACCCAGGGCGGTTGGATGCCGCCCCAACTGCCGTCGGCTTCCTGACGCTCTACGATCCAGCGCGTCATGCGGCGCCGCGCATCGTTGCGTGCGATTTTGACCGGCAAACGCTCGTAGAGCTTGAGCAAGGCGTCGAGCCAGAAGAAGAAGCCCGATCCGCGCACGCGTCCGAGCTGCGCGCGGGTGCGGTCGAGTGTGATCTCATCGACGCCGACGCCGAGACTGCGCACCGGCCGCCGCGAGATCACGATCGTCAGCGGGGCGATCGTGCCGCGCGCCCAGCACGAAAAGCTGAAGAGGTTGAGCGGCACGCGCGACGGCAAGTAGATCAATTCCGGCGGCATCGTCGGGATGCCGCTCCACGGATACTTGCCGAAGAGCGCGAGCCAGATCTTGGTGAAGACGCGTGCTTCAGCGAGCCCACCCAGTCGCTGTATGACCCCGAGCGCTTTGCGCATGGGCTGGCTGGTAGCGTCGACGCCAAGCACTTTGAGCGCGACGTACGTCTCGATGGTCGTGCTCAGGTCTGCCGGGCCATCGTAATACAGCGCCCACGAGCCGTCCTCGCGCTGGTGGCGCAAGAAATGAGCGATCGCGCCATCGCGGATTTGGTCGTGCGGCAATCCGAGGAAGCGCAACAAGAGAACGTGCTCGGCCGTCATCGTCACGTTCGTTTCGAGCTCATCAGTCCACCAGCCGTCCGCGTGCTGTCGCGCGAGCAGCCATTCGACGCCGGCGCGCAACGCCTCAGACAACGCCTTGGCCCTCAGGCACCTTGGAGGTGGCGGTCGAGTCTACTCGACCGTCGGCGACGTGGTTCCCGGTCGAATAAATTCGACCGCTACAGAGGTTCTTGTCCAAGAGACGCGCTGCAGCTTTGCCGCTGATCACCGCAGACTCCATCGTGTCGGGCCAGCCGGTGTCCGTCCACGATCCCGCGATCGCGAGATTTGGAAATGTTGTCCGCGAGCTTGGCCGCGCAACGCCGGGTCTCGCCATAAAGGTCGCTTGAGGCGTACGCGTGGCTGCACCTTGCACGAGCCTCGCGTTTTGAAGACCCGGAACTGCTTGCTTGACCTCGCGCCAGCACAACTCGGCCAGCTCTTCGCTGGGCCGGCGGACGTACTCGCCGGCTGCGCTGATACTGCAGCACAAGTACCCGGGCGCCTTTTCGAAAATCCATTGCAACGGCGAATCGAGGAGCGCGGTGAAGTCGAAGCCGAGCGCTCCGCGATCGTGCCACAGATGGACGTCGACGATCGGAAAAGATTCGTAACCTTCCAACTCCGGCAAACCGAAGCGTTCCGGTTCGCCAAGCAGATTATTGAGCTGCGGCGGCGCAAGCGCGAGCACAACGCCGTCAAACTCGCGAACGTCACCATTCTCCAGCACGATGCCCCGGACGCGATCGCTTTGCTGGGCAGCGTGCGCGGGCGCGCTCCAAGAGCGCGCCACTACGTCAACTCCGCTGACGGGCGTCTCGAGATTGATCGCGTCGAGCCGCTCGGCGGCGGCGCGTGCGAAATGCACAAGCGGCACTGTCGAGTATCCGAAGCGCGCTGCGCCGGCGTCGCTCAAGAAAGCGGTCATCATGACATTACCGGCGTCGTGGGCGCTCATGCGGTCGAGCGGCGCATTGAGCGCCGGCACAAGAAATAGCCGCCAAAAGGCGCGCAGCTCATCCTCTCGCTGGCCGTTGCGAGCGAGCCAATCACCGAACGAGCCATCGCCATCGCGCGCGCTTCGCGCGCGTGCCAGCGCCCGCGCAACGCGCCATTTCGAAATCGCACTCAGATGGCCATACCCCGCGAATGCCGCCATCAAATGCCACGGTGCCGGCAACGGCGCAGCGCGCAATCGGCTGACTGCGCCGTCGCGCGAAATGATCAATGCGTCAAAGCGCTCCTGCATATGCAAGTGCGGCGCCATGCCGAGCCGTCGGGCGAAACCCATGAACTCGCCGCAGCAACCCAAAAAGACGTGCTGACCGTTATCGACCTCATGGCCGCCGACTGTGAATGACGTCGCGCGCCCGCCGAGCAGTCTGCTGCGCTCGAAGAGCTCGACCTCGTAGCCAGCATCCTTGAGCTCGATGCCGGCGGCCAGGCCCGCGAGCCCCGCGCCGACGACCGCTACTCGACCCGTAGCCATGATTCGAGCACTACGCGCAGCTTTTCGATACGCGACAGCGAGGCGCGAGCGCGCAACGGCAGCTCGGGGTCACGGGCGATCTTGTCCAGGATGCGGTGATAGATGCCGGCCATCGTCTGGACGCACACGCCGGCGCGCCACGGGATGTAGTCGACCACTCGCAGACCGCGTTCGAACAACTCCTGCGCGCGCAAGATCTCGAAAGCCACAAGCGCGCGCCAGCCCGCGCTCGTGCGCCCTTCGAGGAGGTCGCGCTCTGCGACCCCGAACCGCGCAAGGTCCTCGGCCGGAATGTAGATACGCCCGAGTTGCGCGTCTTCGCGCACGTCGCGCAAGATGTTGGTGATCTGAAGAGCGAGTCCAAGCTCATCTGCCCGATCGAGCGCGGCAGGATCGCTGAACCCGAAGATGCGCGCGCACATCCGTCCGACCACCGATGCGACGAGCCTGCAATACTCGCGCAGATCCTCCCACGTCTGATAGCGCGCGCGATGCAGATCCATCTCGACGCCGTCGATCAACGCGAGCAGCTCGGACTCCGGTATCTGGTAGCGCGCGACGGCGTGCGCCAGCACTTGCATCACCGGGTCCGCGAACTCGCCGCGCACGCACGCGCGCACGCGCTCGCGGTGTACCGCAAGCCGCTCGTGCAAGCGCGCCAGCCCCGCGGTATCGGCTTCGTCGTCGACCTGCCGGGCGAAACTGTAGAGCGCGTAAATGGCGATGCGCTGCTCGCGCTCGAGCGAGATGAATCCCCAGTAGAAGTTCTGCGCTTCGCGATAGGCCATGCGCTGGCAATAGCGCTGGGCCTCGCGCAGCGGCAGCGCGGGGACCTCTACTTCAAGCGGTTTCGGCGCTGCCCACATGGCTGTTCCCGCGCAGGAGCCGCAGGCCCGCGCTCACGAGCGTCATCGCTTTGGCCGCCGTCGAAACCGTCGGCCTGAACGTCTCTGTCCGGTAACCTGCGCGCTCGATTGCCGCAACGATCGCCAGACCACCCAACCGATAGAGCGCAAGTTGAAAGCGCAGCGGTGCCGGCGCCATCGACTCGAGATGGTACCCCGACGCCAGCAGCGCGCGAGCGCGCACGCAATGCGCCTTCGTCGCCCCGACGACGCCCGTGCCGCGGATCTCGGATTGGAGCAGGTACGTGCGTCGCTTGCGCGCGTCGACGCTCACGTCTTGGGCGAAGTTGGCGAGCTGCAGTCCGACGCAGACATCATCCGAGAGCTGCTCGGCGCTGACGCCGGTCAAACCGAAGACGCCGAGCACCATGCGACCGACCGGCGCCGCCGACAACATGCAGTAGGCCTGCAGGTCCGCCCAGTTCTCATAACGCGAGACGGTTTGGTCCTGCAGATTCGCAGCGATGAGATCGAGGAACGGCTTGGCGGGCAAACGGCGCCGCTCGATGGTGTCGCGCAGCGCGACCAGGACGGGGTGTATCGGTGCCGTCCCTTCGAGCATGCGCTCGACTTCGTCGCGCCAGCGCAGCAGCCGCGCAGTGCCGTCGGCGCCGCTCTCGTCGCCGAAGTCGTCCGTCGCGCGGCAATACGCGTAGACGCGCGCCAGATCGAGCCGGATTTGCCGATCAGGCCCCCACGACGCGACGATGAAATTCTCGTAGTGCGTGCCTGCGAGCTGTTTGCAATACGAGTCGGCGTAATCGCGCTCGGTCTTCGTCAAGCGCCCACGACCTGCACCACGACCTCGCGGTCGCGGCGCGAGCACAGCTCGATCAAGAAGATGCGCTGCCACTTGCCCAGCGCGATTGCGCCCTCGACGACCGGCAGCGTTTCGCTCGACGACAGCAACAGATGCCGGCAGTGCGCGTGACCGTTGACCGGCTCATCCGGTGAGACGCCGATGCGGCGCGGGATGTCGTCGTGCTCGTAGACGCCGGCACCGGCCGGCGCCACGCGCTCCAACAGCCGCTCGAAATCGCGCAGCAGCAGTTCTTCGTTCTCGTTGATGCGGATCGCGGCGGTGGTATGCGTCGAGTACACGTGCACCAGCCCGTTGCGCACGCCGGACGAGCGCACGGCGCCGGCGACGTCTTCGGTGATGTCGTGGAACTTGCTCGCACCTTCTGTGCGGTACGCGAGCCGAACGCTGCGCGAATTTCCAAGGTCCTCGTCGCGGCGGCGGCAGCGCGGCGTCAAGCGCAGCTCCGAGAGCGTCTGCGCGCCGACGCCGAACATCGCGATGCGCAGCACCTCGACGCATTCGCGCGCGAACTCCTCAGCGGCGTTCTCGCCAAGCGCCGCAGCGCGCAGGAACGGACCGGCGATGCCGACGAGATCGGCGCCCAACGCGATCGCTTTCGCGATGTCGATGCCGTCGCGCACGCCGCCGCTGGCGAAAACCAATCTGCCCGGCGCAACGCGCCGCGCGTTGCGCAGGCACTCCGCGGTCGAAATGCCCCAGCCGGCGAACGACGCGGCGACGCGATTGCGCCACGCAGGCTCGATGCGATGCCGCTCGACCTCGCTCCAGCTGGTGCCGCCCGCGCCGGCGACGTCGACCGCTGCGACGCCTGCATCGAAGAGCGCTTGGACGGCGTCCGGCGCGATGCCCCAGCCGACTTCTTTCACGATCACGGGCTTGTCGAGACGTTCGCACACGTCTGCGATGCGCGTCAGCAATCCCTCAAAACATGTGTCGCCGTGGGTCTGCAGCGCCTCTTGCAAAGCGTTCAAATGCAAGACGAGAGCATCGGCGCCGAGCATGTCCACCAGCAGGCGGCACTCGTCGACGCCGCAACCCTTATTCAATTGAACAGCGCCGAGATTCGCAAGCAGCAGCGCATCCGGCGCAAGCGCGCGGACGTCAAACGTGTCGACCAATTCAGGGTGCTCGAGGAGAACGCGCCCTGAGCCGAGGCCCATCGCCAGGCCGTTGCGCTGCACGACGCGCGCCAGAGCGCGATTGATAGAGCGCGCTTGACTCGTGCCGCCGGTCATGCACGAGATTAGCAACGGCGCCGCAAGCCGTCGGCCGAAGAGCTCGGTTGTCGTATCGATCGCGTCGAGGTCCATTTCCGGCAGCGCGCAATGCACGAACCGGTACGCGTCGAAGCCGTTGTCGATCCCCTTGGCAGCGACGTCGTCCTCGATATTGATGCGCAGGTGATCCGCCTTTCGCGCGGCGGTGCCGTTGCCCGGTGCGACGTCGATCGCCCCGAGACGCCTCCGCCGGTTCGCGAACGCGGTGCCGAACGATGCAAACGTGTTCAACGTGCGGTTATCGAACGCGTTTTGCCACATAATCTGCCACCTCAACAAATTCTCTCAAGCGCGCGGATGCGATCCGCGACGCCTTGACGTGTGCGATTGCCCTCGCGGCGTAGTGTCCGGCCGCCGATTCCGTCACCTTCGAGCCGCCGACTTCCTCGAGCAGCGCGCGGATCCGGCTGCCTGCATCGCGCGCGTCGGGAGTGAACAGCGCGCGCAAACGCTCGCGCTGCTCCGGCGTCATGATCGAATACCCGGCCACGATCGGGTACGTCAGTTTGCGCCGGTTCACGTCGCCGTCCGTCGACTTGCCCGTCGCCGTCGAATCGCCCCAGACGCCGAGCCAGTCGTCGCGGATCTGGAAGGCCAATCCGAGCAGCCTGCCGGCTTTGCTGAACCGGGCAATCGTCGGAGCCGATGCGCCCGCCATCACCGCGCCGGTTTCGAGACTGGCGCCGAGCAGTGCGCCGGTCTTCGAGCGGACGACGCGGAGGTACGAACGCAACGAAGTATCCGGCCGGCCCTCGAGGCTGAGATCGAGACATTGGCCTTCGACGGTCGCCAGCGTCGCGTCGGCGATGACGCGCGCGGCGTGGAGCTGTCGCTCCGGATACGGGCCGGCCTGCGTGAGCGTTCTGATCGCGAGCGCATGCAGCGCATCGCCCGCGTTGATGCCTTGCGCCTGACCCCAGATCGCCCACACCGTCTCACGATGACGGCGCATTCGGTCGCCGTCTTGGATGTCGTCGTGCACGAGCGTGAAGTTGTGCGTCCACTCGAGCGCCGCAGCGACCGGCATCGCGTTTTCGATGTCGCCGCCTGTCGCCTCGCAGGCCCACAAACACAGACTGGGGCGGATGAACTTTCCCGGCGCCGAGCTGACGGTTTGCCCGGATCGATCGATCCAGCCCATGTGGTATGCGGTCATCGTGCCCGCGAGGGAACCGACCGGCAACGCGATCGAGCGCAAATAACGCGCGATGCCGTCCTGATACCGAACGAGTGCCTCTGGCACTGTGTTTTTGGTGCGCGCAGTCGACGTCATCAGCGTTGACGACGACATGAGCCGCGCATCCGTATCTCGTGCAACTCCGATGCGCGCGTTTTCTGCCGTCCCGCGCGTGAAACCTCGCCACATGGGCCGTGATGCGGGTCGCGCCGCTGACTTGTGCGCCGAAAAATCAGGCGAATTTCACTGCTGGTTGCGCGCAGCCGATACTATGAGAGGAGGAGCGCGCACGACACCTCATCCGTCACCGGCGGCAGGTTCGGCGCGTCCCATCAGGAGAACCGAACAAGTCGTGTCACAGCGCACTGCGACCGTTTCGAAACCGGTCGCGCGATCCGGCGGCGACGGCCGTTCCCAAGCGGTGGCCGGCACCAGCGGACCCTCAGGTTTGGCGGGAATGCCGCTCACGCGCCGCGAGATCGTCAACATCGCCGCCGTTTGCGCGGCGGCGTTCTTTTTTAGGCTCCTCTTCATAGGGCTGATCGGCCACGCCACCGACATCGCCACGTTCGAGAATTGGATGCTCACCCTCAACAAATGGGGTCCCGGCGGATTTTACACGCACGTCCAATACATCGACTATCCGCCCGGCTACATGCTCGTCTTGTGGGTGTTCTCGTATCTCCACACCTTTTTAGATTGGCTCGGTCTGTCGCGCCACGGCATCGACACGCTGCTGATCTCGATCAAGATGCCGGCGATCTTGGCGGACGTTGGTCTGGTCTACGTCACCTACTTGATCATGCGCCGCAATTGGCCCCTGAGCGTGGCGTTGATCAGCGCCGCGATCATCGCCGGGCTCAATCCGGACATCCCGTTCTTGTCGGCCTACTGGGGGCAGGCGGATTCGGTCGCAACGCTCATCCTTGTCGCAGCGATCTACCTCGCGCTGACCAACCGGTTCGAGTGGGCGTGGGCGGCATTGGCGTTCGCCGTGTGGATCAAGCCGCACCCGATCGTCGTCGCGCCGCTCATCCTCTTGTGGCAGATCCGCGCGATGGGGTGGCAGTGGCGCATCCTGACGATTCCGGCGGTGACGTTCGGCGTCGTCTATCTCGGCACGTTGCTCTTCGCGCCGTCCGCAGCTCCGCTCGATCTCTTCAAATGGTTGTACGCCACGTATCAACACGGACGCGACGGGTATCCGTACAACTCGGTCAACGCGTTCAACCTCTACTCGATCAAGAACGACTTCTGGCAATCCGATCAACTGCCGGTGATGATCTTCGGCCACTCGCTCGGCCCGCTGTGGGCGTGGGGCATCGCGATTTTCACGGGCTTCCTCATCGCCGTCGCATTGCGCCAGTGGCGCACGACCGCCCCGGAAATCTCGCGCGAAGCGCGCGAAAACAGTTTCATGTTCGCGAGCTTCCTCGTCATGTTCGGCTACTTCATCCTATTGACGCGCATGCACGAGCGCTACGTGTTCCCGGCGGTCGTCCTCATCGTGTTCGCGCGGCCGCTTGGGCCGGTGCAACGCCTCGTGACGCTCGCTTTGGCGGCGACGTTCCTCATAGACCTCATCTACGGTTTGTACTATCTGAGGACGCCGGGGCCCGATCTGAATCCGATCCTGGTGCACTCGCTCTCGGCGCTCAACGTCTTGTGCTTCTTCGCGGTCGCGGGCGTCTATCTCATCGAAGAGATGGACGAGGCGGCCAAACGCTGGTTGAGCGGAGCAGTCACGTTCGCGCGCGCCGCGCCGCGCTTGGCGCCGCAATTGCTCGAGGGGCTGACCGGATTCACCCGGACCGACAAGTGGATCGCGCTCGGGCTGACGGCTGCGGCCGCGTTGCTGCTCATCTGGCGCATCTCGCGGCCGAACGAGCGCATCTTCGACGAGATCTACTACGCGCGCTCGGCGCAAGAGTACTGGCAGCACAAGGAGATCTACGAGTCGACCCACCCGCCGCTGACAAAACTGTTCATGGCGGCGACCGTGTGGTTCTTCCAGTTCGGACTGCCGGCGTTCGGCGTCTGGCTCGCGCGTCACGGGCTCGCGTTTGGCGACTTCTTCGTCAAGAACCAAATCGGCGATCCGGTGTCTTCGCGGATCGCATGCGCGCTCGCCGGCATCGCGACGATTCCGATCCTCTACGCATTCGCCAAGCGCCTGTTCGCCTCGACAGAGGCCGCGGTGATCGCGGTCGTGCTGCTGATGACGAGCGGCTTCTGGTTCGTGCAATCGCGCACGGCGCTGCCTGACATCTTCGTCGGATTGTTCTCGCTCGCGGCGCTCTATTGCGCTTATCGATTCTTCACGGCGGCCCAGATCGTGCGGCGCCTTAAGGAGTCGTATCCTGATACGGCATCGTTGTGGGCGACGCTTGGAGTCGGTGTCGGCATCATCGCGTTCATCGCGCTCGAAGTCGTCTACTATGACGCGTCAAAACATGGGCCGAAGCCTTCGTTCTTCATTTTCGCCACGTTTATGTGGTGGTTGGCGGCGTTCTGCTTGCTCTGGGCGTGGCGGTTGTGGCGCGAGCGCATTTCGGGTGACACGGTCGTCTACCCGGACGGCACGGTCGTCGAAGCTGCGAATGTCTCGTTCCCATCGGGCGAGCGGCGGCCGCTGCGCGGCGCGACGTGGAGCGACGGCGTGCAAAAGGCCACGTGGGAACAGGATGGCGTGGCGCTCTCCGAAGGCGACACGACGTTGCGTTGGTATGCTGACGGTACGATTGAAGGCTCAGGGGCCGGCCAAGAAGTCAAAGACGACCAGCGTTGGGGCATCTGGTTGGTGCTGACCGGCATCGCGCTCGGCGCCGTGACCGCGTGCAAGTGGTACGGCATCTTCGATCTTGCGACGCTGCTGCTCGTCGCTGGGCTCGTGACCGCCACCGGATTCTTACCTACATTCTGGCGCTGGCGTGATCAAGGCGCGAAGCCGGCCACCACTCCGACGCGGCTGCTGTGGGGTAATCCGCTCGGGTGGCGCTTGCCGCTGTTCCTCGGCACTATCGTGCTGCTCGGGTTCGCCGTGTACACGTTGATGTGGATCCCGTATTTCAGCCTCGGCCACAACTTCCAAGAGTTTCTGAGTTACCAGCACGGCATGTACCAATACCACCACGATTTGAAAGCGACGCACGTGTACAGTTCGCCGTGGTGGTTCTGGCCGCTCGATATCCGCCCAGTGGCATACTATTACGATCACTGGGGCGAACCTGTGAAGATCGTCGCCGAAACGCTCGCCCTGCCAAACCCGCTGGTCTGGGTCCTGGGTCTGATCACGGTGCCGCTGGCCGGCTGGCTCGCGTGGCGCGAGCGCCATAAAGGCATGCTGATCGTCGTCGCGGCGATGTTCTTGCACTGGCTGCCGTGGGTGGGCTCGCCGCGCATCGACTTCCAGTACAATATCTACAACAACACGGCGCTACTGTGCCTGTGCACCACGTACGTGATCCTGCGGTTGTGGCGCTGGGCAAGCGCACAGGCCCCGGAGTCGAACCGGCGCAGGGCCGTGCTGATCGGCACCGCCGCGTATCTCGCGACGTGCGTCGTCACGTTCGCGTACTTCTATCCGATCTTGAGCGGCCAGAAGATCACCTACGCGCAATGGCAAGAGCGGATGTGGCTGCCCAGCGCATGTAAGCCGGATCAGAAACAGGACTGTATTGGCTGGATCTGATCCCGCGCAGAGCGTTCGCGCACGGTCGCTCTCGATTTTCTTCCCGGCATACAATGAAGAAGCGATCATCGAGCGCACCGTACGCGGCGCGTTGATCGCGGTGCAGCGCCTCGTCGCGGATTTCGAAGTGATCGTGGTCGACGACGGCAGCCGCGACGCCACGGCGCAGATCGTCGAATCGCTGGCGAAAACCGAACCGCGAGTCCGCCTCGTGCGCCACGGCGCTAACCGCGGCTACGGCGCTGCGCTGCGCAGCGGCCTAACGGCGTCCACGAAGGATTTCGTGTTCTACTCAGATGCCGACGGCCAATTCGATCTCAACGAACTGCCGGGCACGCTCGCGCTGGTGCGCGACGCGCAGGTCGTCGCGGGCTATCGCATCCGCCGCAGCGACCCGTGGATCCGCCTGTTCATCGCGCGCACGTATCGCTTCATCGTGTGGCTCGTCTTCGGGCTGCGCGTGCGTGACATCGACTGCGCCTGGAAGATGATGCACCGCAGCGCGCTGCGCGGCATCGAGCTCGAGTCCGACGGCGCATTCATCAGTTCTGAATTGCTCATCAAACTCAAACGCGCCGGCGTGGCGATGCGCGAGATCGGCGTGCATCACTATCCGCGCACGACCGGCGTCTCGAAAGGCGCGACGCCGATCGTCATCCTGCGGACGATCCGCGATATCATTCGCCTGCGCCTCGGCATGCGTCTCAAACGTGGGAGCCCGCCTGGCCCCGCAAAATCCGTAGCACTCGACCGCGGCTCAAGCAAAGACAACGTAGCACTCGAGCGAAGCTCGAGTCCCGACCGCCGGACGTAGGATTTCTTCGTGTCCGGACATTCGAAGTGGCATAACATCAAACTGCGCAAAGGCAAAGCCGATGCGCAGCGCGGGCAGCTGTTCACCAAGCTGAGCAAGGAGATCATCGTCGCCGCACGCTCCGGTTCGCCGGATCCGGAAGCCAACTTCCGGCTCAAGATGGCCGTCGCCAAGGCGCGCGACAACAACATGCCGGCGGATACCATCAAGCGTTCGATCGCCCGCGCGGGCGGCGCCGGCAAGGCCGATGTACTCGACGAGATCCGCTACGAGGGATACGGCCCGGGTGGCGTCGCGGTGATCGTCGACGCGGTCACCGACAATCGCAATCGCACGGCCTCTGAGATGCGCTACGTGTTCTCTCGCAACGGCGGCAATCTCGGTGAGAGCGGTAGCGTCGGTTGGCTTTTCGAAGAACGCGGCGTGATCGCGTTGCCGACGCGCGCTCAAGAGCGCGGGACTACATCAATTTCGGAAGACGAACTGCTCGAATGCGCGGTCGTCGAAGGCGTGATCGATGTGCAGCGCGAGGGCGACACGGCCGACGTCATCACCGAACCGCGTGCGCTTGGGACTGTGCGCGCCGCGATCGAACAGACGCTGCTTGCGCCGCGCGGACTTGAAGTGATCTCTGCCTCGCTCGAACTAGTCGCGCGCACGATGCTGCCGGTTTCAGCCGCCGATGCGCCGGCCGTGCTCAAGTTCTTGGATGCACTCGAGGAGCACGACGACGTGACGCACGTCTACTCCAACGCCGACATCCCGATCGCCGTCCTCGAAGCGCTCGCGTGAGTTTGCAGGGCCCGCCGCGCCGCCGCCCTCGTGACTACGACCAGAAGCCGCCGCGCCCGCCGCGGCCGAAGTTCGGATTCCGCTTGACGCTGGCGATGATCGCCGCCGCTTTGACGATCGTCGTCGCGCTCATCGCTTTCGCAGCGCTGCGAATGCTCGAGCCGACCGGCTCGGCCGTCGCGCTGCCGCGCTTTTCCGGCATGGCCCTTGCGGCCGCGCGCCGTGAAGCGGCCGAGGCGCATGTGAATCTTCGCGTCGTCGCCCATCACCCAGACACGCACGCGGCCAAGGAACAAGTGATCGGCCAATTTCCCGCGCCCGGCGAGCACGTGCGCGAGGGACGCACCGTCGACGTGATCGTGTCCGACGGTCCATCGCTGTCCGTCGTGCCGAACTTGAACGGCAAGTCGGTGCGCGATGCGATCGTAGAGCTTGGCAACGCGCACCTCGAGCTTGGCGACGTCGCAGAAGTCCACAACACATCGCTGGTCGCCGGCAACATTTTTGCGCAACATCCGGACGCCTTGTCACAAGTGCCAGAAGGCGCCAAGGTGGATGTGGTGGTCGCGGTGGGCCGCGCTGAGAGCCACGTGCCGAACTTCGTTGGTCTCACACTTGAGGTCGCCGAGAGCGCCGCGCACGGCGCCGGTGTGAAGCTGGGACCGCCTATGTGGTTGGCGATGGCGAAGAACGCAAGGCCTCGCGGAGTCGTCGCCGCCCAGGATCCGTTGCCCGGCCGGCCGTTGTGGCCGGCGAACAAGGTCGTGTTGAGCGTGAGTGGCGGGACTCCGCCGACACCAACGCCGTTTCCGACGATTCCGCCGATGCTGCCCACGCAGGTGCTTGAAACGCCGTCGCCCTCACCGGCGGCGTCAACACCGGAGCCAAGCGGCGCGACGCCGACAGCCGCGCCGGCGGCTCGCTCGATGCGCGTCTCGGTGAAGCTGCCGTCGTTTCCGGCGGCCAAGCGCATTCGCGTCGCGCTCGTCGACGCGGGAGGCTCGCGCGATCTCTACGATGAGACCACGACCGGCGGCATGACGCTGTCGTTCGATGTCACGGTCACGGGCAGCGGCTCGATTCAGACGTACGTCGAGAACGCGCTCGTCACATCGACGCAGCTGTAGCGTCAACGTAGCGTAGCACTCGAGCGAAGCTCGAGTCTAAGGAAAGGCTCTCTCGCGGCGAGAACGCCTGCGACATGGCAGATCGTTCGAACGGAGTGCCACGCGGCGGTTTGAAGATCGCACCGTCGCTGCTCGCCGCCAACCTCGCTGATATCCGCAAGGTCGTCCGCATGGTCGACGAAGCGGGCGTCGACTGTCTGCATCTCGACGTCATGGACGGCCGCTTCGTGCCCAACATCACGTGGGGGCCAAAGATCATCGCCGACATGCGCCCGCTCTCAAAGCTGCCGTTCGACACGCACCTCATGATCGTCGAACCCGAACGCTACATCGGCGACTTCGTCAAGGCCGGATCGGACATCGTGAGCGTGCATTGGGAGGCGACGGTCCACGCCAACCGGCTCATCCATCAAATCAAGGAGCTCGGTGCGCGCGCGGGTTTGGCAGTAAACCCCGCAACCAGTCTGAGCGAAATCGACGAGATCTTGCCGTATCTCGACGTGCTCCTGATCATGAGCGTCAATCCTGGTTTTGCTGGGCAAGAGTACATTCCGACGTCGACTGCAAAAATCGCGGCCGCGCGGCGAATGATAGACGAACGCGGCCTGGCGATTGAACTCGAAGTCGACGGCGGCATCTCGTTGGACAACGTCACGGAAGTCTGGCGCGCAGGAGCCGACACGGTCGTCATGGGGGCGGGGATCTTCGCCACGCCTGAGCCGGTCAAGACGATTGGCAAAGTTCGCGAGGCATGCTCGGTAGGAGAAACCTTGTAGTGGCGCGTTCTTTGAACGCGCAGCGATCGAACATCACCGAAGACGAACTCGTTGCAGCGATGGTAGAGGCGCTCGGCGCTCAGCCACGCGCGCTGCGCGTCGGCATCGGCGACGACGCGGCCGCATGGAAGACGAGTCCGCACCATCTGAGTCTGCTGACGACCGACATGCTCGTGGATGGCGTGCACTTCCGGTTGGGCTCGACCACCGCACAAGCGCTTGGGTGGAAAGCGCTCGCTGAAAACTTGTCCGATATCGCAGCGATGGGTGGCTGGCCGACAGTCGCCGTCGTTGGTCTCGGCCTCACCGATCAGGTCGACGAGCGCTGGGTGCGCCGCCTGTATGGTGGCTTCGCGGACCTCGCGCGACAAACGCAGTGTGCGATTGCCGGCGGCGACATCGTGCGCGCGCCCGCCGTCACGCTCGCGATAACGGTAGCAGGCGAGGTGCGGAAGACGAACCTGCGCACGCGCGCCGGCGCCAAAGCGGGTGACATCATCGCGCTGACCGGACCGCTCGGCCTGGCAGCCGCAGGCCTTCGGGTTATCGATGGCAGCAAGAGTGCCGACATCGTAGCGCTCGAGCGCAGCTCGAGTAAGGAAGTCGAGCTGCTGCGCGAGGCGTACCTGCGTCCTGCGCCGAGACTGCGCGAGGGCAAGTTCCTTGGATCGCGCCGTGCGGTGAACGCTTTGATGGACATCTCCGATGGACTTTCGACCGACGTCGCGCGCATGGCAAAAGCATCCGGTCTCGATGCGGTGATCGATTCAGCCGCACTCGCGCCGCACCAAGCAGTCGCGCACGCGGCCACCGCGCTCAAGGCGGACGCGGTGAATTTCGTGTTGCACGGCGGCGACGATTACGAATTGATGGCGGCGGTCCGGCCGCGCGCGTTCAAGCACGTCGCGGCCGCGTTCGCAAAACGACTCGGACGCCGGCTCGAGGCCGCCGGTCATTTCGAATCGGGACCGGGTGAGGTGTGGCTAGAGCGCCTCGGCAGGCGCGAGCGCCTTGAAAGCGCCGGCTACGACCACCTCAGGAAAATGAAATGACGCCGTTCAAGAGCCGTGAGCTAGGTTGCGCGACAAGGATCTACGCTAAGGTCCACCGTGATGGATGCTCAACGCGATCGCGCGGTCATCTTTGAATGTAACAATCACCTCGTGTGCGCAACGCATACTACCACACGGAACGATTTTTTGAACGTACAACACCTTGAGATGATTTGGCGCATCGACCACCGCCCCTAGCTGCACTCGAAGTAGCTTCACCGCGTCCGCCGCCGACATTCCGAGGTGCAATCCGAGCGTTGACTTGACGGTGAGAAGATTGCGATCAGGTAAGTGCACGGGTGGTCTGACCGCATATTCAAGCATTCCCCCGGTCGGATCACCGCGCTCTCTACCACCGGCGATGCCGTGGCCATAATCGTAAACCCAAAGCGTACCGGAACACGGCGTGTATGCCTCTTGCCCGTTGAGATCGACGGGGGGACCGAATTGATCGTCTACGGTCGTTGAC
>Ga0187846_10000216_pt1 | contig 35313 bp, 29 predicted proteins | sample TC_taG_FD_161473 | JGI IMG/M metagenome (GOLD analysis project Ga0187846, IMG submission 161473) | Biofilm microbial communities from the roof of an iron ore cave, State of Minas Gerais, Brazil - TC_06 Biofilm (v2) | ecosystem: Environmental > Terrestrial > Deep subsurface > Cave > Wall biofilm... | reverse complement strand
GTTAGTAACCCACATTTTTGTTCCATTGAGGACATAGAGATCGTTGTGACATTCTGCCCGGCATTGCAGGCTGGCTGCGTCTGAGCCTGATCCTGCCTCACTGAGAGAAAAAGCGCCCAGTAGTTCGCCTGAAGCGAGTCTGGGTACCCAGTAACGGCGCTGCTCCTGGTTGCCAAAGCGAGCGATCGAGCCTGTCACCATATTATGCACTGAAAGACCTACAGCGGTTGCCATCTCCCCTTTCGCCAGCTCTTCATAAACCAGGACGCCTGAGAGACGACTCAGCGCACTTCCCCCATACTCTTCCGTAGTGGTCATGCCCATCAGGCCAAGCTGCGCCATCTTATGATAGATCTCACGAGGAAAGCGGTTCGATTCATCCCATATTTCGGCGTATGGCGTGATTTCCTGTTCAGTAAAGCGACGCACCATGTCGCGAATATCTGATTGCTCTTCGTCGAGGTCAAATTTCATGCTAAGCTCCTCTGATCTCTCACACTATCCGCCACACCTGCACCGTTTTGTCATTACTTGCAGAAGCGATGCGTGTACCATCGGGAGACCACGCCACTGCATTTACCCTTTCATTATGGCCCGTATAGGTGCAGACATGTTTGCCAGTAGCAGCCTCCCACACCTGCACGGTCTTATCGGCGCCCGCAGAGGCGATGCGCGTTCCATCGGGCGACCAGGCTACCCCTACCACATAACCTCTATGGCCACGATAGGTCAGGCAGAGTCCGCCATTTGTAGAATCCCACACTCTGACCAGGTCATCTCTACCTCCGGAGGCGATGCATGTGCCATCTGGCGACCAGGCCAGGGTATTCACCTCTGCTGAATGGCCGCGAAAGATCAAATAGTCATTCTTTTTAATCTTTTTAAGCGCATTCCAGACCTTCACTGTCCTGTCCCAGGAGCCGGAGGCAATACGTTTCCCATCGGGTGACCACGCTACTGCTACTATATCAACATTGGGATCACTTGTGTAATGGCCGCGAAAGGTGCGGATATTTTTCCCAGTGGCCACGTCCCACACATGCACAGTACCGTTGCGGTTCCCCGAAGCGATGTACTTCCCATTGGGTGACCAGGCAACAGCCTCCACGACATCGTAATAACTACGATAGGTTGAGAGAGTACTGCCCGTGGCGACGTCCCACATACGCGCAGTCTTATCCCAGGAGCCGGAGGCAATATGTTTTCCATCAGGCGACCACATTACAGATTGTACCAGGCCTTTTCCAATCAAATGGGAATGGCCGAGGTAGTTCAGGACTTGCTTACCGCTAACAGCATCCCACACCTGCACGCTCTCATCCCTGCCTGCAGAGGCAATAAGCTTTCCGTCGGGTGACCAACTCACAGCATATACCTCTTTAGAATGACCGCAATACATTTGCAGGAGAGTAAATGCAGGTGCTGCGGCTTTCACATACTTTGCTGGCGCTACGGCTGCGCTCACTAATGGCGATGATGAAGGACGCAATAGCTGGTTTGCAGGTTGCGCGATGCTTGATTGTCTCAGCGGCTGCTGAGCAGCGATGCGCTGCAACTCCTGCTTTACGATAGCCATACTTGCGGGCCTGCTATATGCATCCAGTTCCACCATCTGCATAATCAGCGTTTCAAGCGCAGCAGGAGCAGGCTGGCCGTGTAGAGGCGCAAAATGGAAAGGCATCTGTGAGGGATCATCTCCTGTCAGCAGTTGGTGGAGCGTGGCTCCTAAGCTGTAAATGTCGGAGCGCGGCGTGGTTTGAGTTTGCGTCCTGGAATATTGCTCTCTGGCGGCATACCCTGGTGAACCAAGCGCAATCGTATCTGCAGACTGCCCGGGGTTGAAGTGACGCGCAATGCCAAAATCGATCAGGTAGAGATGCCCACCGGCTGTCCGCATTACATTCGCAGGTTTGAGATCGCGGAAGATAATGGGAGGGTAGCGAGTATGCAGGTAGTCCAGCACAATGCAGAGCTGGATACCTATATCCAGTACCCCGGCAAGTGGCAGGCATCCACCCGGCGCCTTATTCAGGTAATCTTCCAGCGTCTCGCCCTCAATGAAATCCATGACCAGGTACCAGCGCCCATTCTCGGTAAATTGCTCGTAGATGCGCGGCAGGTTGGGATGCTCCAGGCTGGCCAGCATCAACGCTTCGCGCGTGAAAGCATTTGTAGCCTCGACGAGATTCTGCTGGGTAAGACCGCTCTGGCTCATCTCCTTGATGGCTACCAACTGGTTGCCAAACTTGAGATCAATCGCCTTATAGACTGCGCCGAAACCACCCTTACCCACGCGGCTGCTAATGCGGTAGCGCTGGTTGAGAACATGGTTGTATACAAGCAGTCCAGTGAGCGAGCTACCTCCGGCTGGGATGCTTGTCAGTAGAGATTGACCACAGCGAAAGCAGTACTTTGCTTGTAGCGAATTTGCTGCGCCGCAGTTCGTACAGTAGAGGTGAGTAGGAATCATAGCCTCGCCTCATTGCCCCAGGGCAAAGCGAAAATCGTCCCGGTGTTTCTATCTAAATACACATTTGCAACGTTATGTAGTGTTCACTGCATGGTAGCATGCGAAATAAAGCGATGTCAAACTACTCCAAAGCATCGAGTATGGTTACCCGGTCAGTGCCCTTGTTCCTAAAAAAGGAGGGGTTTGGGTTTTCGCGTATTGTGTATAGCATAATGCCTGAAATTGGCCAGGATAGCTGTACAGTTCAGTCCTGGCAGTTTCTATCTGTTTCATAGAACTAATGTACTACGTTATAGGCAGTTTGTCAATAGACATGTTGATCCACTCTGAACAGATCAACTTACCAATGAGGTATAATAGAGAGCAAAAGTTCAGTATAGCGTCCCTGGTATTTACATTACACGAGACCTTCACTCATCTTAAGGAGAAGGCGCTGTGGAGCGGCCGGCTAAGCAGAGAACAATCTCCGTTCTGCCTCCTGGACAACCCACCACACCTGGGCGAGCGGTAGCAAGTAACTTCCCAACTTACCTTACTCCGCTGCTGGGGCGCGAGCAGGAGGTGCAGGTAGTTTGTTCCCTTCTGCAACGCCCAGAAATACGCTTACTGACTCTCACCGGTCCTGGTGGCGTCGGTAAAACTCGCCTGGGCGTCCAGGTAGCGAGCGACCTCGTACATGACTTTGCCAACGGCGCCTGCTTCGTCTCCCTTGGCCCCATCAGCGATCCGGAACTCGTCATTCCCACCATCGCCCAGGCACTCGACCTCCCTGAAAACGGAGATGCGGGGCAGGGACAGAGCCAGCAGCCCCTAGAGCGTCTAAACACCTACCTGCGAGAGAAGCACGTGTTGCTGTTGCTCGACAACTTCGAGCAGGTCGTGGCGGCAGCACCGGCGTTGGTGGAACTGCTCGGCGCTTGCACTGGACTGAAGATGCTGGTGACCAGCCGTGCAGTGCTGCGTGTACAGGGTGAATACGAATCTGCCGTGCCTCCATTGGCGCTCCCCGCTCTGAAGGATCCTCCCAATGCCGGGGCTGTGTCGCACTATGCTGCGGTCGCACTCTTTCTACAGCGTGCTCAGGCAACCAGGCCCGACTTCCACCTCACCGATGCCAACGCCCCAGTCATAGCTGAGATTTGCGCGCGCCTGGATGGGCTGCCATTGGCCATCGAGCTGGCGGCAGCTCGCATCAAACTGCTGCCCCCACAGGCCTTATTAGCGCGCCTAGAGCATCGATTGGCCGTGCTGACCAGTGGAACCCGGGATCTTCCTGCCAGGCAGCAGACGCTGCGGAGCACCCTCAAGTGGAGCTATGAGCTCTTGCCTTCCGCTGAGCAACGCCTCTTCCGTCGACTCTCCGTCTTTGTAGGCGGCTGCACCCTGGGGGCGGTGGAAGCGGTATGCGGCGAGATGGACGCCGGAGCGTCAGAGGTGTTGGATGGAGTAGCATCAGTCCTCGACAACAGTCTGCTGCAACAGACCGCACAAGCGGGAGATGAGCCGCGCTTCGTGATGCTGGAAACCATTCGCGAGTATGGACGAGAGTGCCTGGAAGCGAGTGGAGAGGAAGAGGAGACGCGACGCGCTCATGCCAGCTACTTTCTGCGGCTTGCGGAAGAGGCAGAGCCACAACTCGCCAGCGCAGAGCGCGAGCAGTGGGTGCACCTGTTGGAGAGCGAGCACGATAACCTACGAGCGGCACTCAGTTGGTCTGTCGGGCGAAAAGAAGCCGCGACAGCCTTGCGCTTAGGCGGAGCGTTGTGGCGGTTCTGGTTATTGCAGGGGCATCTGAGTGAAGGGCGTCAATGGCTGGAGAAAGCTCTGGCCGTGGCAGGCGGTGAGTCTGGGGGACTTACTACCCAGGTGTCATCGTCTGTACGGGCTAAGGCGCTCGTCGGAGATGGAGTACTGGCCCACTACCTGGGGGACTATCGCCAGGCAAAAGGGCTCTGTGAAGAAAGCCTGGCATTGTTCCGCGCACTTGGCGATAAACGAGGCATGTCGTCCTCGCTCAATGGGCTGGGGCTCATCGCTCGTGCGGGGAATGACTACGCGGAGGCGCGAGCGCTGCACGAGGAGAGCTTAACCCTCCTCAGAGAACTGGGCGACACCTGGGGGATCGCCGAAGCACTCAGCCTTCTATCGAGAGTTGCCTGGCTCCAGGGAGGCTACACAGTCGGGAAACCTCTCTGCGAGGAGAGCTTAGCACTCTTTCGAGTGTTGGGGGATCGACGGGGTATTGCCGAAACAGTTGTAGGGCCGGAAATCATGGCTCTCTACCAGGGTAACTACACTGCGGACCTTCCTTCTATAGAGGAGGGCCTGACAATCATGCGGGAACTGGGGGATCGACGCAACAGCGCCAGGGCCCTCTGGGTTTTAGGCTATGCCGCCTTTGTCCAGGATGACTACGCAAAGGCACGTAGCTTCTATGAAGAAGCTTTGGCGACTTTTCGGGAGTTGGGCGAAAAGTGGTATATCATCGCATGCCTGGAGGGGTTGGCTGAAGTGGCCGTGGCACAGGGTCAACCGGAGTGGGCAGCGCATGTTTTGGGTGCTGCGGCACTCCTGCGTGAAGCTCTCGGGGTGTCTCCTCCACCTTATTACCCTGTCAACTCCGAGTGCACGGTGGCTGACATACAGGATCGGCTTGGCGAGGAGCGGTTTGCAGCAGCCTGGGCAGCAGGGCGGGAGATGACACTGGAGCAGGTCCTGGCAGAGCAAGCACATGCAACAGCCCCAGTGCAAACCTCCACAGTGCCCACAATCCCACAGCCCGCTGACACAGCAGCACTCCCACCGACCTCCCCCGACGAACTAACCCCACGAGAGGTTGAGGTCCTGCGCCTAGTGGCAGCGGGGCTGTCGAATGCTCAGATGGCAGAGCAGCTCATCATTAGTCCTCGCACCGTGCATGCCCATGTGCGCTCGATCTACAGCAAGCTGGGCATCACCTCTAGAGCCGCGGCGACACGCTACGCTCTTGATCACAAACTGATCTAATGGCTATCGCTCCCTGGTAATGCCTAGGCATCCCCCGGCATAGATCAATCCCTGTCACTCGCGAATAGGCATTGCAAATACCACGTTATGCCGATGTGCTGTAGCTTCCATCACTCTAGACTATAACCAGGCACTGTAGAGAGCCGATCGATCAATCGCTCCCACCGAGGAAATGAGCAATGGGGCACAATGATGCAAATTAACTTTTGAATCTAGATATCGGGAAATCCAGCGAAGGCCGATAAATCGGCGGTGGGCGCGATAAATCGGCCCCTACGTTCTATTACCGGGTTCATGTGTTAAACGCCATGATTATGCCCCTACACACAAAGGAGGACATTGCATGTCAACAGAAACAAACAAAGCTATCGTCCACCGTCTTATCGAAGAGGGAATGAACCAGTACAATGTCAGTGTCATTGACGAGCTGATGGCTCCCAACTACGTGAACTATGATTTATCGGCACCAGGTCTTGAGGGTTTCAAACAAGCTTTGGGAGTGCTCCATGCGGCCTTCCCAGACCTACACTTTATTCTCGAAGATGAAATCGCCGAGGGCGACAAAGTCGTCACCCGTGGATACCTCACCGGCACCCACCAGGGTGAATTTCAGGGCATCCCTCCCACAGGCAAGCAGATCCACGTGAAATACATCGACATATGGCGCGTCGAGAACAACAAATTGGTGGAAACCTGGCTCCGATTGGACCAACTTGGTCTGCTGCAACAACTGGGTGTGATTCCGCCGATGGCATAAGAAGGAGAGAACGATGACAACAGTAGAGAAAGCAATGGCAATACATACATGGGAAGCGCCAGGTCCGGGCCTCTGGCAGCGAGACGATACGCATTTTCCTAACGCACTGACCAGATACTTCGGAGCATGCTTCATCGAATTGTTCAACTCAGCCGACCTGCGTGAGGGATTACGGAACTACGGATTGTTGCTCGATCATTTTGACGTGCGACTCGTGGGCGGTCGCCCGTACTTGCGCCCGCGGCCGGTTGGCGCACCGGAGAAGGCAAGCAGCCCCCCACCAAAGTTCATCTTCAAGCTCCTGTTCTTGCTTCACCCGGAACTGCGCTACCGCAAGAAGCGCGCAGGTGAGGCGTTTGCCACCAGGCTGTGGCGCCAGGATCGTGCTCGCTGGCGCAACGAGCTGGCACCACAACTCCGGCGGATGATGTTGGAACTCCAGCAGGTCGGCCTGGCCACCCTCGATGACACCGCGCTGCGCATGCAGGTGGAAGCGACAAGACAGGCCTGCCTCGAAAGCTGGAGAATTCACTTTCTCTTGATTCCCGCAGATTCGATTCCCGTGGGTGACTGGCTCAGGCGCACCTGTGCCTGGACGGACGTTACTCCCGCAGAAGCGATGCTGGTGTTGAAAGGCAAAGCACGGGGAGGCGTGGCACCGCTCGCACTACTCGATCAACTGGCAGATGCGGTGCGAAGCGTGGAGGCCTCGCTTGAGATCCTCCGTGACGAAAGCCTCGATGTCCAAAGCCGGCTTGAGCATCTGCGTGCCTCCGATTCTGAAGTTGCCAAAGCCCTGGATGCCTACCTCGATGAATACGGGTATCGCCTGGTCACCGGGTACGACTTCTGTGACCTGACCTTGCGCGAGCTGCCGCATATCCTGCTGAGCAGCATTGCTGCGCGGATAGAAGGGCATGCCACCCTGCAAGACACCGACACAGAAGCAGCGGCTGCACGGTTGCGCAATCGTGTCCCTGCTGCCGCGCGTGCTGAGTACGATCGTCTCCTGGAGGAGGCATGCGCTGCCTACGGGTTTCAAGATGAGAACCTGGGTATCACTGAACTTTGGCCTGGTGGACTGATGCGGCGTGTCCTGCTTGCCGCAGGTGAGCGGCTTGTCTCTCGTGGCCTCCTCTTGCGCCCCGAGCATCTTTTGGACGCCACCCCTGCCGAGGTAGTTGCCCTCTTAGGTGGGCCGGGAACGGCCCCTGCAGGCGATGAACTCGCCAGGCGTGCTGAAGAGCGCCGACTACTGAACCTTGAGGAAGTGCCCGCCCAGCTTGGCGAACCAGAAGCACCACCGCCAGCCGATGTACTCCCGCCAGCTTGTGCGCGAGCCATGTTCGGGCTAATGTTTTACCTCACCCATTTAAATGCCGATGCTGCGAGACGATCTCAGGCAACGCAAGAGACGCTGGGCGGTCATGGTGTCAGTGGCGGAAGGTACGAGGGGCGCGCGCGGATTGTGCGCAGCGCCGTCGATTTTGAGCAGATCGAAAGCGGAGACGTGCTGGTCACCCGTACCACCTCGCCCGGGTACAATGTGCTCCTGCCACTACTTGGCGCGGTGGTCACCGACCGGGGAGGCGCGCTCTGTCATACCGCGATCGTTGCACGCGAGTTCGGCATCCCAGCAGTCGTCGGCACCGGTGATGCGACCGCGCGCATTCCTGACGGGGCACGCATTGTGGTGGATGGCGACCGGGGCGTGGTGGAAATCCTGGCATGAGAGACGACATGCTTATCTCTCTCAGTTTCCATATTGATGCCCAGGTATATGGAGGCAAGGCTGCCCGGCTGTCTGAGACCTTACGCGCCGGGTTACCTGTGCTTCCCGGGTTTGCACTCCATCCCGATTTCGTGGCGCGTGTAGCGCAAGGCGACCTGACTTCCGATGATCGTATTGTGTTGGAGCATGCCCTGGCGCAATTCAAAGATGGAGCCGTGGCAGTGCGCTCGTCGGCCATTGGTGAGGATGGGGCATCGGCAAGCTTTGCCGGGCAACACGCCAGCTTCCTGAATGTGCGCGGGCTGGATGGGGTCCTCTCGGCCATTGAGCGTGTCTGGGCATCAGGGCGGACGGAAGCGGCACGACTCTACCGGGCACGGATGGGCATTGCAGCCGAATCACGTGTAGCCGTCATCGTGCAGGCACTGGTGCCTGCCGAGGTGGCCGGCGTTCTCTTCACGATTGATCCCATCTCCTGTTCAGACGAGCGCTGGATTGTTGAGGCGTCCTGGGGATTGGGTGAAGCCGTCGTAGGTGGCCTGGTGACACCCGATCGCTATGTCATTGCTCGCACTGGCAAACTGCTAGAGCGCCAAGTGGGTCACAAGGACGTGGCGATTGTCGCCGACGAACATGGGGGCACGACCGAATTGAAGATCAACGATCCAGCGCGAGTGCAAGGAGCATGCCTGGGTGAACAAGCGCTTGTCCGTCTCGCCGAATTGGGGGCGGCATGCGAGCGCCTCTTTGGTTCTGGTCAGGATATCGAATGGGCGCTTGCTGGCGGCAGGCTCTACCTCTTGCAATGCCGTCCCGTGACGAGTGGAGGCAGAACTTGAAAGTCATCCCTGCAACGACGCTGTCGAAGCTTGATAGCATCTCTGCAACGACGCTTGCGCGTCTACTGCTTCGCAGTCAGCAGAGATGCAAGGAAGTGTCTAGTGCTACGCACTCAGCAGGGATGGAAGGAGGTCCATGATGGAACTGTTTGAACTCGGTGGCATGGCGGCAACCCTGGTGGCAGCGTACCAGGGGAACCTGCTGCAGGCATTGCTGAATGGCTACGCTACCCCCAGCATGTACGCAGAGGAACTCGGTCTCGACCCGACGGCAACCGAGCGGGTACTTGAGGTGCTCACCAGCCTGGGGTTCGCTGACTGCAACCAGGGCAGGTATGCTGCCTCCGCTGCCTTGAAGAACCTTGACACCCTCGGTCCAGGGAGAGTTGATGCATTTGGTGCCATGTGGAGCCAGGTGCCCGCATATCTCTTGCGTGGGGAGCGGTATGCCGACATGGATGGCCCTCCCGATGCACGTGAGGCGGCCTATAGCGGTGTGGTCTCACAGCTGGCGCTCGTCTTTGCGCAGGGGGCGCGCCAGCTTGCTACGAAAATACCAGGCTACCCGGCCCATATCCTTGATGTAGGGGCAGGTTCAGGCATCTGGAGCCTGGCGATGGCCGAGCGTCACGCCGAAACGCATGTGACCGCCCTCGACTTCCCCACGGTGTTGCAAGGCTTCCGCATCCAGGCAGAGCAGATGGGTCTTTCCGATCGGATTGGTCTGCTGCCCGGAAATTACCATTCCGTTGCGATCCCAGAAGACCGGTTCGACCGTATCGTGCTTGCCAATGTGCTACATCTTGAGCCTGCTGAACAAGCAGCCGCCCTCATTCGTCGCCTAACGGCAGCGCTCTTACCAGGTGGAGACCTGGTGATTGTCGATATGCTGGGAGATGGCACACCTGCAGGAGAACGAGCGCAGGCCATCTATGGTCTGCACCTGGCATTGCGCACCCACCAGGGGAAGGTCCACTCCTTAACCGATCTGCGAGCCTGGGTTGAGCAGGCGGGACTGATTCCTGGTAAGGTCATTGCGCTGGGTACCCCGCCAGGGATGGGAGCGCTGGTAGCGCACAAGTCATTTTCGTAGCTTGTTTACCTACAACTAAATCATACACCCCAATCAAACTGTCCCCTTGCAATGAGCTTACAAAGATGGGAAAATAGGCAGAAGGTGACGAGAACCTGTTTTTCTTCAGAAGTGAGTATCGATGCAGCGACACCAGAGAGAGGCGACCCCTCACCATCACCCCCAGGCGGGGACATCAACCTCAACGCTGGCACGACCTCCGCTCGTTGGCCGCAGCGCTGAGATGGACCAGTTGGCGGCGCAGCTTTCGCGCGCTGCTCGTGGGCAGGGGTGTGCCATGTTTCTCGCCGGTGAGGCCGGCATCGGGAAGACCCGCCTGGCGCACGAGGCACTCGCCCTGGCGCGTGAACGCGGCTTCCTCGTCCTCTCGGGTACCGCCTATGCGCTGGAAGGTGGCCTGGCCTACGCTCCCATCCTCGCTGCCTTTGGGCCATTCCTGCGCCGCCTCGACTCCTCTCGCCAGGCACGGTTGGTGAGCGGCTTGCCAGACCTGGGCCGGCTGTTCACCAACCTCCGTCTGCCTGCGGCAGAGCCACTGGGCGACCCTGCCCTGGAGAAGACGCGCCTCTTTGAGGCCGTCGCACATTTGCTTGAGCGACTCGCTCAGGAGTCCCCAGTCCTCCTCTTCCTGGATGACCTCCACTGGGCTGATCCCGCCTCCATTGAACTGCTGCACTATCTCGCCAGGGGCGTAGCCGACCAGGCGGTGCTCGTACTGGGCACGTACCGGGCTGAGGAGGTCGATACGGCGCGTGGCCTGCGCCAGCTTTTGACATCGCTGCGCCGGGCCGGGCAGGCTGCGGAGGTGGTCCTCGCACGGCTGGAGCCTGAGGCCGTCGCCGCGTTGGCAGCCGGTATGCTGGAAAGCCCCGCCCCAGGCGACCTGCTCACGCTGCTCGACGCCCGCGCTGGCGGCACACCGCTCTTTGTCGAAGCGCTTATCCGTACCCTCGTTGATGCCGGCCAGCTCCGCAAGCCGGGTGAGGGCTGGACACTGGGCACCGACCTGGCGCCCATCTTGCCTCCAGATATTCGAGATCTCATTATGGGACGCCTGCGGCGCCTGGATGTGACCGAACGTCGCGTCCTCGATCTGATCGCGGTCAGCGGCGGGACCGTGCCGCATACAGTTCTGCACGAGGCCCTCGAATGGGACGACGAGGTCCTCCTGGAAGTTGTACATCGCCTCCGTATGGCCGGGCTTGTGGCCGAGGACCTGACCGGCGCGGAGGTCACCTACACCCTCACACACCCCTTGATCCAGGAGGTCGCCTACGCTGATCTGCCCGAGATGGCGCGCCGGCGCACCCATGCTGCCTTCGCATCCGCGCTCGAGCGGGTGCGGCCTGGTGACCTCGATCGTCTTGCCCATCACTATCACGCCGCTGGCTCGCAGGTCGATGCCAATCGTGCCCTCGAGGTGCTACTCGCAGCCGGCGAGCGGGCATACGAGTTGTACGCGAACAACCAGGCGGCATGGCACTTCGGTGCCGCGCTGGCGCTCATCCGGGCAGGTCACCGCACCGAGTTATTGCTGTCCGTGCTCGAACGGCTCGGCGAGGCGTGGGAGCGCGTCGGAGAGACCGCTGCGGCCGTCGCCGTGTGGAGCGAGGCACTCGCCGAGTATGAGCGCGGGAAGAGCGGTCCTTCAGTAGCCCGGCTGCACCGTCGCCTGGCGCTGGCGGTGTGGGATCGTGGCCACTTCGACGTCTCACAGGCGCACCTCGAGGCGGGACTACAGGCGCTGGCCGGGAGCGAGCCATCAGCAGAGCTGGCGGAGTTACTCCATGTGCAGGTGATCTTGCTCGGTCGCCTTGGCGATTCTAACGGCGTGAGCACCGCGGCACAGGAACTCGCCACCCTGGCCGGGCAGCAGGGAGCGCGGCGGGTGCTAGCGGAGGCGTATCTGGCGCAGATGGCACCATATGCGAGCCTGGACGTTGTCGCCGCCCGCGAGGCAGGTCTGCACGCCCTCAGCGAGGCCGAGGGAGCCGGTGAGCCTCTGCTCGTCCAGCGAGTACATTATCTACTGTCTCTCATTGCTTTCGCCTTTGGCGAACATGCTACAGCCCTCCATCATGCGACACTCAGCCTGGCGCTGGCCCGGCAACTTGGCGCACCAACGCTCGAACTGTTCCCCCGTATGCGCCTGGTACTGGCCGACTTGGTGGCCGGGAAGTGGGACGATGCTCAACGCGAGAGTGGCGAGGTCGTCGCGGCTGCTCGTCGCCTCGGATTTGTGCGTGGTCTCGCCGGTGCGCTGACCACGCGGGCGCTGGTCCACGTGTATCGCGGCGACCTGGATGAGGCAAGCGCCTGTCTCGCTGAGGCGCACGAGGTTTTTGGTGGTGCTGCTGCGCTCGATTTCAACATCTTCAACCAGGTAGCCAGCGGTGAAATGATTCTGGCCCTTGAGCAAGGAAATACGGCAGGGGTCCTGGCCGCCATGGAAAGGCTGAATCAAAAGCCGACGGCAGGCGGCATCCCACACCAGACGCTGGCGCTGATTGCTGAGGCCTAGCTGCTGGTCGGCACGCCCGAACGCGCGCTGGCGATTGCACAGGAGATCATGGCGCACGCGCCCCCCGGCAATGCGTTTGCGCTCGCTCTCGGCAGCCGCATCACGGGTCTCGCCCAGCAGGCGCTCGGTCAGCCCTCCGAAGCGCTCATCTCCCTGGATCAAGCTATGCGTGCGTTCGCGGCAGTGGAGATGCCGTTCGAGGCTGCCCGTGCCCACCTGGAATGGGCGACATGCGCTGCTGCCACGGATGCGACGCTCGCCGTACCGGCTGTGCAGGAAAGCCTGGCGGTCTTCGAGCGCCTCGGTGCCAAACGCTATGCCAGGCGCGCCCGGCGGCTCCTCTACAAGCTAGGGACCCGCCCGCGCAGTACCCTTTATAGACACCCGAGTACGACGCCACTCAGCCCTCGCGAACGCGAAATCGTCCAGTTGGTCGCGGAAGATCTGACCACTGCTGAAATCGCCGAGCGGCTGATCATCAGCCCGCGCACCGTCACGACCCACCTGGACCGCATCTACACCCGGCTCGGCATCAACTCGCGCACGGCCCTGGTGCGCTATGCCATTGAGGCCGGGTTGTTGCCACCAAAACCCTGATTACGTAATCGGGGCCTTTTTCCAGCGTCTCGTCACAGACATTACGTAGTCCGAGAGGCACACGTTACGTATCGCACCGGACACTCGTGAGAGACGTTATGCCTTATACTCAGGACAGTGACGATTTTTCCCAAACGGGTGAGAGATCACCGGAAGGCCCGGCAGGATGTCACGCCAATGAGTGGCATGCGCATCAAGACTGGGAGACGCGAGCTTGAGCGTCACGTCCATGCGGAAGCGAGCCGTTTTACGTTTGGGTGCAGTTGTTTTTGTTGCAGACTATTCACCGGAGAGCTCAGATGGACAAGAGAGGCTTGCCCTCTGTTCTCACACAGAAAGGGGAACATCCATGGAATCATTTGCATTCGTAGCTCCTATCCTGCCAGGCAAAGAGGACGCCTGCATGCGGTTTGCTCAAGAGATGGCAGGGCCGCGCCGCAGTGAGTTCGAGGCATCACGACGCCGTTTAGGGCTGACCACTCAGCGCCTCTACCTCCAACACACGCCGCAGGGGGCCCTGCTGATTGTGTACGTCGAGGAGGATCATCTGGAGCAGACCTCTGAGGGCCTGGCGACCTCACAAGACCCATTTGATGTCTGGTATAGGCAGCAAGTCCAGGACATCCACGGCCTGGACCTTACTCAACAGCGATCAGGGCCGCCGTCGGAGCAGATTTTTGAGTGGCAGGCCCATTAAGGAGGAGGTATGGCATTGCAACGGCACCGACCAGGTGTCTACCTCATTTGTGATTGGCGATGAGTACACAGAATGAATGAGAGGCAGAACTATGGCTGACTTGCTATCAAATAACACGCACATGAACGACATGCTGAGCCTGGCGGATGTCCCACACCGCGATGTCGAACACGCCGGGGCGAAGGCTGCGAAGTTGGCTGAACTGGCGCGGGCTGGCTTTCCGGTGCCGGACGGTTTTGTCTTGATCACCGGCGCGTTCGACCGCTTTCTGGCCGCCAATGCCCTTGGGCCGGACAGTTCCCCGGAAGAAGTAATCGGCTCCCCGCTGCCGACCGACATTGCCGGTGCTCTGCTCACCGCAGCTGAGGGACTCGGTGATGTCCCTCTGGCAGTTCGCTCTTCCGCAGTCGCCGAAGACCTGCCTGATGCTTCGTTCGCCGGGCAGTACGAGACGGTGCTCGACGTGCGAGGGGCGGAGGCCCTGCTGGCTGCCGTGCGACGCGTCTTTGCCTCCGCCTTCAGTCGGCGCGTCACTGCCTACCGTGCTACCCAGGCGCCGCAGGCTACCGTTCGTATGGCCATCCTCGTCCAAAGCCAGGTCGAAGCCTCGGCGGCTGGAGTGGCCTTCACCGCCAACCCGGTGACTGGCGATCGTGCCGAGACGGTCATCAGCGCTGTCCGGGGTTCCGGCGAGCGTCTCGTCTCTGGCCAGGTGACGCCGGACGAATGGATTGTCCGTGACCAGGAGGTCATGTGCCAGGCTGCACCAGAAAGGGCTATCGATGCGGACCAGGCGCTCGCCGTTGCGGAGTTAGCCCGCTGTGTCGAGGCCCATTTCGGTGGGACACCCCAGGACATCGAGTGGGCGCTGGTCGGGGGGCAGCTGGTGCTCCTCCAGGCCCGTCCGATCACTGCCCTGCCCGAGCCCGTGGAATGGAAAGCCCCGCTGCCGGGCGCCTGGGCACGCCACTTCCGGCTCGGCGAGTGGCTGGGCGATCCGGTGACGCCGCTGTTCGAAAGCTGGGGGCTTTCGAGGATCGAGGAACGGCTGTTTGCCAACTTGCGGCAGATAGGTGGTTTACCGCCCCCACAGCCACTGCATGTGATCGTCAACGGCTGGTATTTCTGCTCGCTCAACTTCCTGCCATCGACTCCCATCGGCATGCTCTGGAAGATCCTGCGCTACACCCTGCCAAAGGCACTGGTCCAGCCGCGCCGCACGGCAGCGGCAGTGCCTTTCACTGCACAGTTCGGTGTCGAGCTCTTCGTGCGGGAGTGGCGTACTGAACTCCAGCCCCGCTATCAGGCGCTCGTCCAGCAGAGCGCCGCGCGCGTGGATCAACTTGTTGCATCCGACCTCATGCGCCTCGTCGATGAACTTGTGGGAGTTGCTGGCGACTACTTTACGTCGATCGGCCTCGTGGCCGGGTTTGCCTGGAAGGCAGAAGTACCCCTGGCCGCTTTCTATCGCAAGCACCTCGCCCCGCTCATCGGCGGCAGCTACCAGCGGCTCCTGTGCGGGCTTTCAGACGTTCCGCTCGTCTTCACCAGCCACGCGGTCGCCAGCCTCGACTGGTTCCACCCGACCTTTGGCGAGCAGAGCTCGCCGTGCGTCACCGGCCCTGATCCCGAGGCCCAGGCGAGACTCGGTCGTGCTAAGACGGAACGCTTGGAGGCCGAGGCCCAGGCTCGCACGGCGCTGGCACACGAGCCGAAGCTGTTGGCACGCTTCGAGAAGCTCCTGGTCACCGCACAGCGCTTCGACCGGGTGCGGGAGGAGCAGGTCGCCTCCTTCACGCTCGGCTGGCCGGTGATGCGGCGCGCTCTGTTGCGACTGGGTGGGATACTGGTGGAACGAGGTGTCCTGCTCACCACGGAAGATGTGTTCTTCCTGACGCGCGCCGAACTCCTGGCGGCCCTGCCTGAAAGCGAACCCGCCGGGGGCCTGGCACCGCTAGTGGCGGAGCGGCGGAAGCCCTGGCAGCACCAGCGTCGCCTGGCGCCTCCGCTCGTCCTGGGCGAGATGACGCCGATGATGAAGCGGATCTTCGAAGGAACGGAGAACACGCTCAGGCCGGAGGGGGGACCGTTAGGGGGAATAGGACTGTCTGGCCTCCCCGCCAGCCCCGGCCGGGTAAGCGGACCGGCCCGGGTGATCCGTACCCCTGAAGAGTTCGACCGCCTGCAACCGGGGGAGGTGCTCATCGCACCGGTGACGACACCAGCCTGGACGCCGCTCTTCGTCCATGCGGCGGCTGTGGTGACCGATACCGGCAGCCCCCTGGCGCATGCCTCGCTGGCCGCCCGCGAGTACGCCATTCCGGCGGTCGTCGGCACCGGTGACGCGACGGCACGCCTGCGGGACGGGCAAGTGGTCATGGTGGACGGGACCACCGGGTGGGTGGAGGTGCCAGCATGATCGCTTCCAGTGGCAAAAAGCCTCGCCTCGCGCCTGAGCAACAGCTCTTTCTCCAGGAGGCCCTCGCCGCTGCCGCGGCTCTGTCTGCCGCCGATCACCTGGGCGTCCTGGCGCGCCTCCACGCGGGTCCAGCCGATTCGATCACCATCGCACGCGATTGCGCCATCAGCGAGCGTGGCGCTCGCCTGCTGCTGGCCGCCCTGACCAGCCTGGGATTGATCGAGGAGAACTCGGACGGTTTGTATCACGCTGTTACCCCTGACCTGGCCCACGTGAGCGCATGGCTCACCCCCTGGGGCCAGCTCACCCGGGCGATCCGGGACGACCAGCCGGCCAGCGCTGGCGATACCCCTAGCGGGGCTGTGGCCCTGTATCCTGAGGTGGTTGCTCATCTCGGCGTCTGGTTTGCCCCGGCGGCGGAGCGGGCTGCCGACCACCTGATCGCGCGGGGTCTGCGCGTGCTGGACCTTGGCGCCGGCGCGGCGCCCTGGAGCCTGGCCCTGGCCGCCCGGAACCCGGACCTCCGTGTGACGGCGGTGGATGTGCCGGCGGTCCTGGCGGTGACCCGGCAAGTGGTAGCGACCAGTGGCTGCGATACCCAGTTCGACTACCTGAGCGGTGACCTGTTCACCGTCGACCTGGGCCGCTCCACCTACAATCTGGCCATCGTGGGCAACCTCTGCCACCTGTTCGATGAAGCGACCAATCGTCGCCTGCTCGGGCGACTCTTCGACGCCCTGCGTCCCGGGGGCACGCTGGCAATTCTGGACGCCCTGCCCAACGAGCGGCTGGATGGCCCACGGCCGGTTGTCCTCTACTCGCTTGGTTTGCTGCTGCGCACGAAGCGCGGCCAGGTCTACCCTTTCTCGACCTATGTGGGCTGGCTCCGCGAGAGCGGCTACGAGGCGGTCGAGCGCATCGATCTGTCCCCAACCTCACTGATCAGTCTGATGACAGCCCGGCGACCAGCAGCGGAGTAGGGAGAAGAGAGTGATGCGGGCGTTTGCCTGGTCGGGAAGGATCAGGCTCCTGATCGGGAAGCGCTTGACACTCCAGCAGGGCGAACAAGGCGCGGTAACGCTGAACTATGGCATCATGGTCAATCAGCAGTGCCAAGGTGTGCTGGTCAAAGAGACGAGAGTATGGTAGCATAGCAATACGCTCTCGTTAGGTAAGTGGGTGAACAGTTTTTTTCTACTCCAGCACTGGAGTGAGAAAGAAGGGGATCTCGATGTCAGTTCAAGAGCAGGCGCGCATTCGAAGGCGTCTCCCATGCAGCCCTGAGAACAGGAGACTCCCATGAGCGTGAATACCTTTCTAGCGACGACTGTTCATGGTCTGGCACGTGCCTCACGTAGCGCGAGCGATGAGTGGAGCGTTGAAGTGCTGCTCACCGAGCAAGACGTGCGCTGCCTGGCCGCCGATCCGCTGAACGCGAACGTGATCTATGCAGGGACACAGGGCCATGGCGTGTTGCGCTCAACTGATCAAGGGAAGACGTGGCAGCCCTGTGGGCTGGGTGGACAGATAGTGAAAGCGCTGGCGACGAGCCGCGTCTCACCCGGTACGGTCTATGCTGGGACGAAACCCGCCTGCCTCTTTGTGTCGCATGATCGTGGCACGAGTTGGGCGGAACTCTCATCATTCCGTCGCATTCCAGGGCGTCGCTTCTGGTTCTCTCCAACCGAGAAGCCGTTCATCGGTTACGTGCAGGCCATTGCCCTCTCACCAGCCGATCAAGAGACGATCCTGGTTGGCATCGAGTTCGGAGCGGTGGTGCAAAGCCTCGATGGTGGGCAATCATGGACCGGACATCGCCGAGGGGCGCTGCGTGATTGCCACTCGCTCACCTTCCATGTCACCAACGGCGACTGGATCTATGAAGGTGGCGGTACCGGCGCAGGCGTCTCCGTCAGCCGGGATGCTGGCGCAACCTGGATACAGCCTCGGGAGGGTCTTGACCGGCACTACGGGTGGGCGGTCGCCGCCGACCCGGCTAAGCCAGAAGTGTGGTATGCCTCCCTTGCTCCCAACCCGTTTAAAGCCCACAGCGAGCACAACGCGCAAGCGTTGATCGCCCGCTCGATTGGAGGTACACCATGGCAACCACTCTCGGGCGGGCTGCCGCAGCCCCTCAAACATATGCCGTATGCGCTGCTCAGCGATCCCACAGCTCCTGGTCACGTGTATGCCGGACTCTCCAATGGCGAGGTGTGGCATTCGACCAACCATGGCGACACCTGGTACAAATTGCCATTTTGTTTGAAAGGCATTCACCGCACATTGCTTCTGCTGCCATAACAGAAGGGGGAGAGCGTGATGAAAAGCACTTTTTGGACTCAGCGTCGTTTCACAGGTATCACATTGATTGTAGGTTGCCTCCTGTTCCTCGCCGGTACTCCCATGCCACTGACAGATACCAAAGGCAACTTCATTTACGGGTTGCCGCCCCAGGAGTGGTTGCGTGTCATCTTTGATCACCCGGTGCTCTGGCAGTGGGCCAATATCCTGTTCATCAGTGGGGTCGTCGTGACGATCTTAGGACTTGCTATGCTCACCAGCCTGTTACGGGACGCCGGGGATCGCACCTTCTCTCAACTGGGTCTGATCGCCTTTGCGTTCGGTGCCGTGCTATGGGTCATCATCCTGGCCTTTCGCCTGAGCATCGACCCGTGGGCTGCGCAGGAAACAGCGAAAACGGCTGTGCTGCCGGAGTTCTATGTGCCGCTCACCCGCTGGACAGGTGTCCTCTTCGTAATCTATACCGTGCTTGCCTTCTCAGCATTGGCTGCATACGGAGGAGCGGTGCTCTCCACCCACGTGCTGCCCCAGTGGGTAGGCTGGCTCTGCATCGTCTACGGCCTGGCTGGACTGGGGTCGTTAGGGTTCACCGGTGATGCCCCGCCCTTACTGCATCACCTCATGCCGATCGTGATTGGCATCCTGCTGCTCCTTTGAAGGGTATTTCCCCGGAAGGATGGAGAACCCTAAATTACGAGATGTTGACAGTTTGATGTGCATGACAGCATAATTGACGATGCAATAAAGAATTGTCGCTAATGAAATTATACAAGCAAGGCAGGTGATGATCTCTCGCATGAGCAGCATCATCCTTCTTGGCACCGGAACTTGTGAGATTGAGCATGAGCGGCGCGCGTCGAGCGTCCTCATTCAACTAGACGATATGCCCGTGCTCTTTGATTGCGGGCATGGCGTAATTCAACGCCTGCTTGAGGCTGGCATCCAGCACAATGAGCTCAACCACATCGTTCTATCTCATTTTCATCCCGACCACGTTTCCGACCTGCTTCCGTTTTTACATGCGGGTGCGTGGTCGAGGCGCAATCCTCGCACGACCGACCTGCACATTTATGGGCCGCCCGGTATACAAAGGCTCATCGATGGCTTTGTGAACATTTTTGGCGCGTCCAGTTTGCGCCAGCCCTCCTATGATGTCCTTGTGCATGAAGTGACGGCAGAACGGTTCTCCACAGGCCCATACGATTTCGACTTTATCAGCCTGCCACCCTCTGGCAATCACGGGCTGCGCTTCAACTGGAAGGGCAGGCAATATGCGATTACAGGCGACTCAAATTTTCACGAGGAGGAGATAGCCTTTCTGAGAAATGTTGAGCTTGCCATCATAGATGCGGGCCATCTTGAAGATGGCGAGATCGCGCAACTGGCAGCGGCATCCCAGGCGAAAACGCTTGTCTGTTCGCATCTCTACAGGAAAATCGATGCCTCACACCTGCAAGCGCTGGCGGAGCAAGTTGGCTATGAAGGGTCTATTTTGGTGGGTCGGGATCTGATGTCGTTTGTGTTGTGAGTGACCGGACCAACAGGGTAAACGCGAGGTACCAGGGTGAATGAGAGGGTCGTCCAATAGGCATCAACCTAACGGAAAGGACATTACGAGTCCGTAGGGGCGAGGGAGGATGACGCGGGGTTGGGTGGGCCTTCATGGTCGCCCGTCGTCCCTCCTCGCTCTTGCTCTTTTTGCCTCTTCGTATCTCTGCTCCTGCATCAACAGCGCCTTGAGCGGATTGGTCACGATATATTCACGTGTCAGCTCTAAATCCTCCGCATTGCGAATCACGTGCTCGTAATAATCTCGCTGCCACAGGTGGCTCAGACAGGGGATATTCGCCTCTTTGTGATAATTCCGCCAGGCAATGGTCACCCACGCTTTCAAAGCTCCGATCACTCTGCCTAAGGTTGGGGCGTCCTTCACGCTCCCATCCAGCCAAAGGATGCCATGCACGTGATCAGGCATGAGCACGAAGGTATCTAAGCGCACGCCTGGAAACCGCTGTGGGAGGTGGTGCCACTTCTCTAGTACCGCTGTATGGAGCATGGGGATGTCAAGCACGCGCTGACGCTTTTCGGTATAGATGGTGACAAAATAGGCGCCGCTTGAGCGATAGTCATAGAAAGGAAGGCGGTGGGAATTCCACCTGGTGTAGGTTTTTGGATCAAAGCTGCGATGGTTCACCATGATCTCCTTTTCTCGTTCGTGATGCGTTGATCGTTCGGCACAGGCAGAGCGGGCGACCAGAAAGGCCCACCCTTGGGCGCGATAAATCGGGCCCCTACACCACCCTCGCCCCTATGGATGCTGATGAGCTTTCCTTCGGGTGATGCCTAGTTGATGCCCCTTGCGGGTACCTGGCAGGCCATTGCATTAACAGTGTCATTCGCCAGGAGAGTCTGGTGATGGTCGCCCGTGGGTGGGACATGCAGGCCGTTGATCGAGAAGCCAGCGTCTCAGGCGAACCACGGCGGGCGACCATAAAGGCCCACCCTTCCCCGCATCATCCTCCCTCGCCCCTACGGATGCTGGTGAGCTTTTCGTTAAGCTGATGCTTATTGAGCGACCGCAAGGGTCCCCGCTCCACCCCACTCCTCTCCCGCCCTTACAAACATACGGAGAGATTTCGCCAGCAGTGTCTGTCGCAGTTGTAACGCTAGCTTATTCCCCACACCTGCATCGTGTGATCGACGCTGGCAGAGGCCAGCAGTTTCGCGTCGGGGGACCATGCCACCGCAGTTACATAACCGCTGTGGCCCCGGTAGCTAAAGATGTTATTTCTCGTGACCGCATCCCACACCTGAACCATCTTATCATTGCCACCGGCGGCAAGATATCTGCCATCGGGCGACCATGCCACCGCATTGATGCCAGCAGAGACATTGCGGTGAATGATGAATTTCTTGCCAGTTAACGGGTCCCATACCTGCATGCTCCTGTCGTAGCTCACCGAGGCGATACGCTGCCCGTTGGGCGACCACGCCAGCCCGTTCACCCGGCCGGAATGGCCCTTATAGGCAAATGGCCCGCCCAGGGCCAGGCGAAGCGTACCGAAGAAACTGCTCTTGTCTTTAACTGGACTCCACACGTGCACGCTTTTATCTTCTCCGCCCGAGGCTACACGCCTGCCATCGGGCGACCATGCTACAGCCAGCACTTTATTGGTGTGACCCCGGTAGATGAAGGCTAACCCGCCATTGGCAACATCCCACACCTGCACCGTTTTATCCTCGCTTGCCGAGGCAACACGCTTGCCGTCAGGTGACCATGCTACGGCGGTCACCGCGTTGCTATGACCCCGGTAGGTCAAAACATGCTGCCCTGTTGCAGCATCCCACACCTGCACAGTGCCATCATCGCCTGCCGACGCGATGCGCGTGCCATCAGGCGACCAGGTTACGGACTGCACCCTATCCCAGTGGCCGCGATAGATAATGGTACTGAAGCCATGCGAGGTGTCCCACACACGCACTGTCTTATCATAGCTTGCAGAAACAATGTGCGTCCCCCTGGGAGACCATGCTACGGCCGTGACACGGCTGGCATGGCCGTTACAGATGTAGCGCGTGGTTCTCTGTGGTTGTGGCTTTGGCGCAGTTGTGCGCCGGGGTACCTGTAGCTTTGCAGGTGGCTTGTAGCCAGGCGGCATTCCAGCATGCAGCGGGTTCGTCTTGCTGGCAAGCTGCTGCGTGGCAATGCTTTGCAGTTCTTGCTTAACGGCTGACATACTTGCAGGTCTTTTAGCCAGGTCCACCTGCACCATCTGCATAATCAAGCGCTCGAGACGGGAAAGGATTGGATGGCCGAGTAGTTGCAGAGATGCGAATTGAAAAGGCGTAACCGAGGGATCATGCCCCGACAATAGCTGGTGCAGCGTGGCTCCCAGCGCATAGATATCGGCGCGTGGCGTAGTTTGCGCTTTGCCGTATTGTTCCGGCGCGGCATAGCCCGTCGAGCCGAGCGCGGTTGTATCTTTCGCCTGTCCTGGTTTGAAGTGGCGGGCGATGCCAAAGTCGATCAGGTAGATGTTCCCGTAGGCGGTTAGCATGACGTTAGCGGGCTTGAGGTCGCGGAAGATAACCGGCGGCTGGCGCATGTGCAAGTATTCGAGTACCATGCAAAGCTGAATGCTAATCTCCAGCACCTTCTCAACTGGCAACTTCCCGCCATTAACCTTGCCGAGATGCTCTTCCAGGGTTTCGCCCTCGATAAAATCCATGACCAGGTACCAGCGTCCCATGTCGGTAAATTGCTCGTAGATGCGCGGCAGGTTGGGGTGTGTCAGGCTGGCCAGCAGCAGCGCCTCGCGTTTGAATGATTCCGTAGCTTCAACGAGTTCTGGAGCGCTCAGGCTGCTCTGGCTCATTTCCTTGATAGCTACCGGCCGGTTACCAAACTGGAGATCGGCAGCCTTATAGACTGCTCCGAAGCCGCCCTTGCCCACCTGGTTGATGATGCGATAGCGCTGTTTGAGCAAATGATTGTAGACAAGTAGTCCCGTTGTAGGGCCTGAGGTCTTTCCTCCCTGGGTTTGGAGCGGTTGACCACAGGCAAAGCAAAATACCGCTTGTGGTCGATTTGCCGCGCCGCAGGAATCACAGAAAACAGGGGAAGAAACAGCCATGCATATCGCTCCATTTATCCCTTTTTAGCCCGCTGACATCGCGTGCATGGTAGCATAGGCTAGAACAAATGTCAAGAAAAACCGTTCTTACTGCTTGCCTTGTGATGCATCTGTGAAATTGAGAGGGCAAGTGGTGATGCCGCTGTGACATCCAGAGCTTATGCTGGTAGCGGGTAATGTTCTACTGCGTGCAACGGCTACTTATGGTGATTAACAAATTGATTAGGATAATGGAAAAGCCAGCGAGGGCCGATAAATCGGCGTTGTGCGCGATAAATCGGCACCTACGGATGGCTGGATTAGTTCGTTAATCTGCATGAGTAGTGTGAAACGAGGGAGTCGCTACTCCAGGAGTGCAGCGAAGGGTCTGCCTCGATAGGCGCAGGGATGCTTCCTCTTCGCTTCGCTAAGGGCTTCGGCTCACGCGCTCAGCATGACAGAGCTACGGGGTGTCATCCTGAGCCCATTCGCGGAGTTTACCCTGAGCCCATTCGCTGCGCTCAGGGTAAACTCCGCGAAGGAGCAGCGAAGGCCTGTCGCGAAGTGCAACGAGATGCTTCGCTGCGCTCAGCATGACAGGGCTGCGCTCAGCATGACAGGGCTGTGCTCAGCATGACAGGGCTGCGCTCAGCATGACAGGACTGCGCTCAGCATGACAGGACTGTCTATGGTTTACCAACATCGTGACCCAAGATGTTTACTTACATCGTATCCTTGGTCAAACCCTTCCGGTGCCCTAGAATTGGAGACGCACAACATCCAGGGGTGGACACGATGTAGGTAAACCGAGGGAGTCACGATGTGAGTAACTCATACAGGACTGCGCTCAGCATGACAGGACTGCGCTCAGGATGACAAGGCCGACGTTGGTCGTGAAAATTCAAAATGGAGGCCATTATGGCTACAGTGTATGCACAGACCTGGGAACGTAGCTTGCTCCCATTGGCTTATGAAGCGGAACACCGGGTTGTGGCTCCAACTGCCATACCGGTAAGTGATAGAGTCTTGCTCGATCGCGCCTATGCGTTTTGCGATTCGATTACGTCCACACACAGCCGGACATTTTACCTGGCGACAAGCCTGCTGCCAGCCGATAAACGACGAGCTATGCGGGCGCTCTATGCTTTTTGCCGGATGAGTGATGACATCGTCGACTGCCCGGAAAAGAACGCGGAGGCATCGCTGGCGGCCTGGCGTCGTAAGGCTTTTGCACCTGAGCCATCATCCGCTGACCTGGTTGCTGTCGCATGGGCAGATACGCGATTCCGCTACCGGATTCCCCAGCGGTATGCCGAACAGCTCATCGAAGGCGTCGGGCGCGACCTGTGCCAGAAACGCTATCGCACGTTCGAGGATGTGACCCGCTATGCTTATGGTGTGGCATCCACCGTTGGATTGATGAGTATGCACATCATCGGCTTTGCCGGCGAGCAGGCCATCCCCTATGCCATCAAGCTTGGTGTCGCCCTGCAGATCACGAACATCTTGCGTGATATCGGGGAAGACTGGCGCTCCGGCCGCCTATACCTGCCACTGGACGAGATGACAACCTATGGATTAACCAGGGCAGACCTGGACAGGGGGCAGGTGAATGACTGCTGGCGGGCCTTGATGCGCTTTCAGATCGAACGAAACCGCCGCCTCTACGCCGAGGCCAGGCCAGGTATTGCAATGCTGGGCAGAGATGGACGCTTCGCTGTTGCGGCTGCCAGCGAACTCTACAGTGCTATCCTGAATGACATTGAAGCGCACGACTACGACATTTTCAGTCGCCGGGCCCATGTAAGCGCCTGGGGCAAAGTGCGCAGGCTGCCTGGCACCTGGTGGCGCAATCGATAGTGGGAGGGACGAATATGAAGTCATATGATGTCATTATTGCCGGAGGTGGTGCTGCGGGGTTGAGCCTGGCTTTTCACCTGGTGCATAGTCCGCTGCGTAGCCGCTCGATCTTGATCGTGGAGAAGGATGCTAAAGACCAGAACGACCGTACCTGGTGCTTCTGGACGGACAAGGCGACACTCTTTGATAGCATCGTGTCCCGCTCATGGAGTCAGATTCAGGTGCTGGGTGAACGCTTCGAAAAGACGTTAGACCTGCATACGTATCGCTACAAAATGATCCGTGGAATCGATTTTTACCGCTTTGCCCGGCAAGCATTATCGGCGTGCCCGCAGGTGGAATTCCTGCAAGGGAATGTGGAGATGATCGAGGATGGCGAACAGGAAGCCAGCGTGCTGGTGGATGGGCAGCAATATACAGGCACCTGGGTCTTTGATAGCCTGTTCAACTGGTCTGCGTTCAAACCAGACCAGGATCGTTATTATTATCTCCAGCAGCAGTTCTTGGGCTGGGAAATCGAGACGCCAGAACAAGCCTTCAAGCCACAAGTAGCTACCTTCTTAGACTTTCGCGCGCCCCAGGAGAAGGGGATGCATTTCTTTTACGTGCTGCCCTTTTCCGAGCGTCATGCGCTGGTGGAGTCCGTCCTGTGTACGGCGGCCCCGATCAGTTGGGAGGCGTGCGAGCAGGCGTTGCGCAAATATCTTGCCACCGGCCTGGGTATCAAGGAGTACTGCATAGGGCGCGAGGAACGAGGGATAAGCCCTTTGACCGACTGGCCTTTCCCCCGCCAGAGCGGTAGGCGTGTCATGACCATTGGCACCCTGGGTGGAAGAGTCAAGCCCTCCACAGGCTATGCCTTCCTGCGCATGCAAGAGGACTCGTCCGCCGTTGTCCGTTCGCTGCTCAAGATGGGTCATCCCTTCGGCGTGCCGGATAGCCCTCGTCGCTACCGCTTCTTTGATTCGGTCATGCTCGAGATTATGACTCATCACGGGGAGAGAATCGGGTCGATCTTCACGACTTTGTTCAAGCGCAATCCGACTGAGCGGATCTTCCGCTTTCTGGATGAGGTCGCCTCCCCGTGGGAAAATTGCTTGATGATCCCCTCCCTGCCACCCCAGTTGTTGTTGCAGGCTTTGCTCCGGCTGGACGCCGTGCGCAGGGTTTGAAAGGAGAAATAGATGTACATATATCCCACTGCCCTGGTAATCGGTGCTGGCCTAGGAGGTATTGCTACCGCTGCCCGCCTGGCTCGAGCGGGTTTCCAGGTGACGGTGTTAGAGAAGAATGAGGCTCCGGGCGGTCGATGCAGCCAGCTCGTGCGTGATGGGCATCGCTTCGACACCGGCGCGACCCTGTTTCTCATGCCAGAGGTCTTTGCAGAAACCTACGCGGCGCTCGGTGAGCGCATGGAAGACCAACTGGAGCTACGCCGCATTGACCCGACCTACCAGATTCGTTTTGAAGATGGCACGCAGCTCGCCCTTACCTCAAATCTCAACGCGCTGCAAGAACAGGTGGAGGAGATCGAGCCTGGCAGCTTTGGTAGCTTGCTGCGCTATCTCGTTGAGGGTCAACAGTCGTACCATCTTTGCCTGCAGCGCTTTGTCGGGCGCAACTTCTACCACCTTCCAGACTACTTCAGCCTGCAGAACCTGCCGCTGCTGTTCAAACTGAAAGCGCTGGTCAACCACTACGACAACATTGGTCACTACTTTCAGGACCCGCATCTTAAGGCGGCTTTCACCTTCCAGAACATGTACCTGGGGCTAAGCCCGTTCGATGCGCCGGCAACCTATTCGCTGGTGCAGTACACCGAACTGGCAGACGGGGTATGGCTGCCGGTAGGAGGCATCTACCGCGTTATCGAAAGCCTGACCGCGATTGCAGAGGCCCATGGTGCGCGCTTTATGTACAACACGCCAGTAAAGCAGATCGAAGTTGATGGCGACCGCGCAACCGGCGTGGTGCTGCAAGATGGCTCCAGGCTCGGGGCAGATGTGATCGTGGCCAATGCAGATCTGCCGTACGTCTACTCCCACTTACTGCCTGACAGCGCCGAGGCTCACCACCTGGAACGCTTGAAGTACACCTGCTCGGCCATCATGTTCTATTGGGGAATCGATACGGTCTACCCGCAGCTTGGAACCCACAATGTGTTCCTGGAAGGGGACTACCGCACCAGTTTCGACCGCATCTTCAAAGAGCACTTGCTCCCGCATGAACCGAGCTTCTACGTGCATGCGCCAGCACGTACTGATCCGGCAGCGGCTCCACCCGGCGAAGACACGTTGATGGTGCTGGTTCCCGCCGGGCACCTGGATGCCGGCATTGTCCAGGACTGGGATGCTCTGCAAGCGACTGCTCGTTCAGCCGTGATCCAGCGCCTGGCAGAAAGTGCAGGCATCGTCGACCTGGAACAACATATAAAGTTTGAGGTCAGTTACACGCCGCGCGACTGGTTAAGCATCTACAACCTGGAGAAAGGGGCCGCATTCGGACTCAGCCACAATTTCATGCAGGTGGGATACCTGCGGCCACATAACCGGCACCACCGTTACGGCAACCTCTACTTTGTGGGCAGCAGCACGCACCCGGGCACCGGGCTGCCGATGGTGCTCCTGTCGGCTCGCCTGACCACGGAACGGATTCTACAGGAAATTGGCGAACCCCGTCCTGCGCTGAGCCTGAGACCTGCGGTAGCCGTGTCGAGCACAGGTTAATAACGTTGGTGGTGAACGAGGTTGCTCATCCGGCTTAGTGGCTGCTCCCTCAAAAAGAACACCGAGAGCAGCGATCAGAAACGTGCTTGACACCAGGATCTGTCGTTGCTCTCGTGTCCATGATAAGACGGGATGAAATTGTGATCAATTTGTGTTGGTGAGACCTCCACCAAATGGTACCCCTGGCCGAGCTCCCTGTCCAGGTGGCGGACAGCTATAGAAACCTTGTGCCGAAGAGGAACAACGCCAACGCGAACACGTTTCGGAAGAAAAACATCTTCTACAACCGGTACAGTTCGACACTGCCCATCGTGACATGGGTAATAAAGCGAATGCGCACGGGGCGTTCGGGATTGCTTTCAGCGATTGCGAAATCCGGTGGTCGATCGGCGAGCAGGATTTGTGGCCGGAGTTTCTGCTTGATGACCTCCCACGCACCTGGTCCTTCGTGAACGTTGCCGCCTCCCATGGACACGCCACCCTCAACGGTGAACTGCACATAGTGGGGCAGGAAAACCTCGACGCTTCCCATAGTGGCACTCACCTCCAACTGGTACTCGCCTGGCTCGATCGGTGCGCTCACCAGGTCGATCATGATACTCCCCATCACCGCAACAAATGGGCCCTGCTGGAACACAAACATGCCACTGTGCGAAACTGAGTACAACTGGCTGCTAAACATTGTCGTAGGCATAGGTGAAACTCCTCATTCTTTCTCATTCAGATTGTTCATCGGTACCCTCTCACGAGGCCACCGCCTAGAAGTTAACTCAGACTATCTTTACTGTGTAGAGAATAAAAGATGGAGATCACTGAGATGTCACGAAGCGAAGCTACATTATCACAAATCCGTCACAAAGCATGTATAATAATTTGGAGGCAAAATGAGAAACAAAATCTTGATGCTCTGTGGCATGCTTGCCCCGGTGGTGTATGTCATAGCGGTCATCATTGGAGGGATCCTCAGACCGGGGTACAGCCACAGATCGCGATTCGTTAGCGAGTTAATTGAAGCGGGAGCACCCAATAAGTCCCTGCTCAACCCACTGTTCGCCTTGTACAATCTACTCACCATCGCCTTTGGTATCGGACTCTTCACCAGAGTGCGTGCTATGAGCAAGAACGAGGGAAAGGTGAGCGGGTCACCTGGAGCACTCCTGCTCGTGGCCGAAGGAATATTTGGGTTCTTGATCGTCTTCTTTCCACAGGACCCACGAGGAGCTCCAGTCACATCCACGGGTAAAATCCACATTGCACTGGCTGGCCTGAGTTCGCTGACCACGATCCTCACCATTTTCCTGATGGGATTCTGGTTCAGGACCATCTCGCGATGGCGCGGCTATAGCATCTATTCATTCATCAGTGGCATCGTCGTCTTCATATCCGGAGGATTGGCTGCTTACACCGGAGCCACTCTTAGCCCAATTTTGGGACTCATGGAACGGATAACGATTGGCGGGTACTTGCAATGGCTGTTCGTCGTTGCGTTGAAACTGTTCTCTGCTCAAACGCCTGGGAGTGAATAACGATAGGAAATTAGCCTGTGATTTTCTCTTGAAGAGAAGTGAAATAACAGAGGGGAGGATGTATACTCCCCTAGAAAAGGAGACAAAAATGGCTGTACTCATTGCTTATGCAAGCAAGCATGGATCTACCCAGGAAATCGCGGAGCGTATCGCAGAGAAGCTCCAGCAACTGGGGAAGGAAGCTGAGGTTCAACCGGTGGATGCCGTCAAGAACCCTGGCGGCTACGAGGCCCTGGTAATCGGCAGCGCCGTCTACTATGGGTCGTGGTTGAAGGAGGCCACGGAGTGGGTGCGTCGCAACCAGGCTATCTTAGCCCAGCGCCCGGTGTGGCTGTTCAGCAGCGGCCCGCTCGGCACCGATGTCACGGACGCCGAGCAACAACCTAAGGAGATGGCTGAATTCCAGCAGGCTGTTAGACCCCGGGATGAGCGGATCTTCTTCGGAGCCCTCGACCACAACAAACTGTCTTTCGCAGAACGGATGGTGGTGAAGGCGGTTAGGGGGCCTGAAGGCGACTTCCGCGACTGGCAAGCTATCGAGGCCTGGGCAGACAGCATCGCCAGGGATCTGGGATGAGTCGCAGGGGGATTCGCGCGGATCTCCTGAGGCGGCCCAGCAGAGGAGGTGTCCAGGTGGTCAGGATGGAAGAATGTGGTCTTCAGTACCCACTCAACAATTGCGAATTTTAGGCTGCAGCCACCAGGGCGCTCAATACGTCTTGCACATGGTTCATAATGAGGGAGATATGCCCTTCCTCCTTGAAGAAAGTGAGCCGGGCGTTCGGGATCTGTTCTGCGAGGTAACGTGCCATCGCAGGTGTCGCATCAGTGTCAAGGTCCCCCTGCCAGATGGCAACGGGCGCGCTGACGTTGTGCGGTTGAAAGTCCCAGGGCGAGATCATGAGAGCTACATCCTGTTGCAACCCCTTGGTGCCTTGCCGCAGCGCTTCTCGGAACATCGCCACAAACCTCTCGGCGTGTTCATGCTGGCGAAGCAGCTGCTGATCGACAGGCGAAAAGGCAGAGGACGCCTGCACAGCCATTAGCCTGGGAGAAAGGCGGGCAAGGAGACCCAGCGACGCCCAAATCAGGCGAAAGGCCGCGGGCCGCTCAATGGACATGTGCAGCATGCGCAGCGTATTGGGGTTCATGCCAGCAGTGAGCCCAGGTATATCCTGGGGTCCAATACCGCTGACGATTCCTACAGACGCGATGCGCTCCGGCATGCGCACGGCACACACCAGCGCGTAGGGACATCCCCCCGAAAGGCCGAGTACCGAGAAGCGCTCGAGCCCGATGTGGTTGGCAAGCACCTTTACGTCCTCCGGCCAGTCGCTCACTTTCCTCTCAGGCTGGAACCCGGACAGTCCAATGCCTGGCCTGTCAGGCACGATGAGGCGAACATTGGCAGCTCGCGTCATCTCATCCGTGGCAAAAAACAGCCATTCCAGCCGTGAGCCGGGTGTTCCATGCATATACACGACAGGAAATCCGTCTGCCCTCCCGTACTCGTCGAACGCGAGGGTTCGGCCACTTGCAAGGTGCACGCGCTGCCGCGTCTTCGACGCTTGCAACTGCCCGTTGTCTTGAAGTTTCATGCTCAATATCGCTTTGTTTGTCGTAGCGAGAGAATTTTCTTAGTATTGTATAGAACGTTGATGAACGGTTAAAGATTGTAGCAAACTCAGGTTCCCAGGTTATGGTAACCAACAGATGATATCAAAATTGGCCTTTTTCAGCCAGCAGAAACACTTAGTCCTATGCCTTGTCCAAAAGAGCTATTGTCAACTTCTCTTCTATATGGCATCATGTTACAATACGGCTATCTGAGAGAGCAAAGCACAAAAACTGTTTGCTCTCCTTCCTTCAAAGGGGAAAGGGAAGCGGGGACACCCAGGGTGCGATAATGACTTTTAACACAATAATCGGAATATTGGACCATCCATGGAGGGCCGATAATGAACATTAACGACCAAAGCCGGTACTGTCATGCTGAGCGCAGCGAAGCATCTCGTTGCCCATCGCGCGAGATCCTTCGCTGCGCTCAGCATGACAAATCTTTACCGGTCTTGGTTGTTAAAAATCATAATCGGCGGAGGGCGCGATAAATCGGGCCCCTACGGATGGCTGGGTTAGAGTGTTAATCTGCATAATCGGCGGTGGGCGCGATAATGGTTTTTAACGAAATAATCGGGATAGCGGAACGTCTACCAAGGCCGATAAATCGGCGGAGGGCGCGATAAATCGGGCCCCTACGAATCCCATTTTCCCTGAAGGAGGAAGACAAGAACTGTTTATAAGGGGGGTGCCGATGTCCAAAAAAATCCTGGTCATGGATGATGACCCAACTATCGCCGATTTGCTCAGGGAGGCCCTGGCGGACGAAGGCTACGAAACGTACATGACAACCCAAAGCCTGCGTTTCTACGATGCCGTGACCGAATACAAACCAGATCTCATCTTGCTTGACCTGATGATGCAATACCTGGATGGGCGGGACGAACTCAAGCTGATGGAGCTGGGCAACTTTAAGATTCCGGTGATCGTCGTCACGGCCTTCCTGGATGCCGGGAGGGAGGAAGAGGAGTACCGCAAGGCTGGAGTGGTACATATTGTTTATAAACCCTTCGACCTGGATACGCTCGTAGAATTAGTCAGGTCAACCATAGGCGGACCAGAAGGAAAACCCCTATGAGCGCAGCCGCCCGTGTTGCCCTCGATGCTATGGGAGGCGATAACGCCCCCGGCCAGATTGTGCTGGGCGCGGTACAGGCAGCTCGTGAATATGGCATAGGCGTTTACCTGGTGGGCCGCGAAGACACGATCCGCGGGGAACTTGCCAGGTATGATACCCAGGGCCTTGACCTGCCCATCATTCATACAGATGAAGTCATCGAAATGGATGAGCATCCCGCCTCGGCTGTCAGGCGCAAGAAAAATGCCTCGATGACCCTGGCGCTGCAGCAGGTTCGCGATGGCGCAGCGCTTGGCGCAGTCTCCGCTGGCAATAGCGGCGCGATGATGGCTGCATCGCTCTTCGCCCTCGGGCGTATCTCAGGAGTAGACCGGCCTGCCCTGGGAGGCCTTTTCCCCACCAGAGACAATGTCTGCATGGTCATCGATATAGGAGCCAACACCGACTGCAAGCCCGAATATTTGCTCCAATTTGCCCTGATGGGCTCCATCTATATTGAGCGCATATTTTCTGTGTCATCGCCCCGTGTCGGCCTGCTTGCCAACGGCGAAGAGGAGACAAAGGGCAATGAACAGGTGCAGCAGGCCCACCGGTTGCTAAAAGCAAATGCAGCTACGCTTGGTCTCAATTTCATTGGCAATGTCGAGGGGCGCGATATCCCCGCAGGCGGCGCTGATGTCGTGGTCTGTGACGGATTCGTGGGTAATGTCGTACTGAAACTCAGCGAGGGGTTGGCGGAAACACTCCTGGGAATGTTGCGCGCGCAGATGACCAGTTCGCTCCCCAGTAAACTGGCAGCGGCTGTGCTGCGTCCAGGCCTGCGCAAAGTCATTAAACGATTAGACTATGCTGAATACGGCGGTGTCCCCCTCCTGGGAGTCAAGGGTTCAGCCATCATCTCCCATGGCCGCTCAAACGCCAGGGCGATCAAAAACGCTCTGCGCGTCGCCCGGCAAACCGCGGAAACCAACGTAGCGGGGGCCATTGCAGAGGGTTTAACCAAGCTACAACCGCAATCCAGCAACCCAACTCCCTGACACTTCCTGTCGAATGCAGGAAGGCGCCGCCATCCACGCGATCACTTATCTGCAAAATTCCGGGATGATTCTTGTGTCTCGAATTACTTCATCTTTTTCTGTCTTTTGGCGGCACCTCCCATTTTTCCAATACGACTATAGAAATCCGCGTCCTGCCGCTCTTTGGTGGTTCTTCCGCCTTTTTTACCCATCTCTGAGAAATGTTCTGCGCCATACTTTAGCATATTGGCTGCGCCGCCTTTCCTGGCAATGGCGCGGTAGTATTCACTGCCACGTTTCTCTTTGAGTATTGCTCCTCCTACTTTTCCGATGCGTCGATAGTAGTCTTCGCCATACTTATCGCGGACCGCGCTTCCCCCTTTATGGCCCGCCTCCTTTGTTGACATGGGGGAGGGTTTGCCTTCACCACCTGCTAACATACTTTACCCCTTTCCCCGGTCTCATGCCTCGAGCTGATCCCCAGGTTGATAATACCTACGATGCCAATAAAAATATCCAGACCAGGCTTACGCCGGGCCTGCTTGAGCTAGAGTATACTGGAAAGCTCTTCCACTGTCAACGAACCCGCTTACGTCTTTTGCTCCAAACCACTTGCGACCAGAAGAAGGCAATGATCAATGGAAGAGGCGACAGGCCGATAAGCCAGCCTAGCCAGGTTGGGATAACTGGTGGACCTAGAGCATTAATGGGTATATCACCGGTAAAGGAGCCAGAGGGGCCGCTTGCCGTCAGGTGGAGCTGCCACAGGCCACGAACGGATGGTGTTACACTGATATCGTAGGTGCCAGCTGTGTCCTTGTCGGGACTGATAGTTACTTTCGCGGGAATTGCATCAGTGCTGGGAGCGGGGTTGAGCACTACGTGCGAAAACTTCAGGCTCTCACCGGCAGTTTTCGACTGGATGGTCATATTGAGTTCTTGTCCGACACGTGGTAGACTGTAAAAGCTCAGCAGCAACGTGTAAGGGCCAATTTGTGCAGTTTGGGTCGCCAGTGGAGAAATGCCTGCGGCGGTGAATACCAGGAAGAGAAACAGCAGGGAAAAGCAAGTTTGTATTTTTACGTTACGCATATTATAGCTCCTCTATCTTTGCATTTTTCCAAAGAGAGGTTGAATCCAGTGGTGAAAGGGAGCTTTCACCAGTCCATGATGAAGCATCGCAGCTTTTTTTCAGACGAGCCTGTCGTACTCCAGCATCTGGTATACTAGCTTATATTATCACAGGGAAAAAGTGTCATGCCTGATGAATTTTTAACGGTCGAAAACGGTCATTGGTCATCATTGTAAGGAAGGATTAGTATGGCACATTTAAGCGCTCAAGCAAAACTAAAGAGAACCACTCATAAAACAGCGGCGATGCGGCCTGATCTCGCTGAGCGTAGAATCCGCCAGGTAAGTGCCTGGGTTGTGGTCGGCCTGCTTCTGTTTGCAGAACTTGGCCTGGCATGGGATAGGAGCTGGCATGACAACGTTGGGCGCGATCAATTCTGGATTCCGCCACACATCATGATGTATGCAGGTGTGGGCGGTACGGGGCTAATAGCCTTGTTTGTCGTGCTGCTAGATACGCTGCGCTACAGACAGAAGAAAGTGGGAGTTGACGATAGCTCAACAGTCAATTTACTGGGGCTCTTCCATGCACCGCTTGGCTTCATTCTTCTGGGTATTGGCATGCTCATCGACATAATAGCTGCACCCTTCGATAACTACTGGCATCAATTGTATGGCGTTGATGTCACGTTATGGACTCCCTTCCATCTCATGGGAGTGCTTGGCGCGTTGACAGCAGGGTTAGGAATTATTTATGCTATGGCGTCCGAAGCAGTGTATGAACGAGAGGCGGAGCCTCCAACTCCTCGCTTTCTTGGGATCAATGGACCTGAATGGGGAGTCATTGTGTTACTCGCAGCGTTCCAGGCACTGGTCCTACCAGCATTGACGGCATTCATTCCTTTCGTACTTGGTCCATTGGAGTTCTTATCATACCCGCTCATCCTGGTCCTGGCGGCTAGCGGGTGCCTCATAAGCGTGTACCTGTGTATCCGCAAACCAGGTGTAACACTACTTATGGTACTGGTCCTCTGTATTTTGTCGGTGGTGACTGAGATTTTTACCTTATATGCGCTGCGTTTCATGGTGGCGAGACTTGGACTCACATACCGCTTTGGGAGGGAGTCTATTTTCAATATAACACTTGCCTTGATGCCAATATTTTCTCTCATTTGCGCCTTGATTGTGGAAACTGCAGCCTATTGGCAACGTCGAACTGGTAAGGTGGAGAATGGAGACCTGCGAGGCGCATGGGTGTTAGGTGCCCTTATGGCTATACCCGCGGTGGTGGTCCCTCCGGCTATTGTGCATGGCCTGATCATTTTGACTCCCGGTATACCGCTGCCGCCAGATGTGATTCGTGTGCTTCAACCC
>Ga0187846_10000215_pt1 | contig 35320 bp, 46 predicted proteins | sample TC_taG_FD_161473 | JGI IMG/M metagenome (GOLD analysis project Ga0187846, IMG submission 161473) | Biofilm microbial communities from the roof of an iron ore cave, State of Minas Gerais, Brazil - TC_06 Biofilm (v2) | ecosystem: Environmental > Terrestrial > Deep subsurface > Cave > Wall biofilm... | reverse complement strand
ACACAGAAACTGCAATCGCGGCAGAAGATGTAATACAAGGGGCTTGTGACTGAGATGTAAACCAGCTGAAGTTCATATTGGAACCTGCGCTTAGTCCCTGTCCAACTCCACCGAATGTCATAGCATTCGTAAGGTTTGAGGTGGTAGCAGGACAGGTGGAGGCCGTAGGCACTCCGGTCGTTTGAACAAAGGTTACGTTCGTCGTGCCATTAACTACCAAAACGATAGAGCACATGTAGTAGCGTAGACCGCTTGTCAGAGTTAAAGCTACGCCACTGGGTTCGTCTACAAAACCAACCGTAGTATTGTTTGCGGAAAATATGGCCCACTTGTCGCAAACACGTGGCGTATTACAGGTACCCGGTGTACCCGAACCGAGTCCACAAATACCGATGGGGTTTTGCATCGTCGTACCATTGGCTTGGTTTCCAGTTACGGCGGTCGATCCGGTTCCCCCAGATTGTATAGAAACGCGTAAACATGGAAGTGTTGTGCAGTTTGCACTTGAACTATCAAAGGTGAATGGACCTTGTGAGCTATAATCAGCAAGCATATGTGAAAAGTTAGGTAGCGGAGTACTGACATAGCCTACAACCTGAAATTGCCCGCCATAGAATTCTGGAATATGTCGCTTGACGGCAGGCCGCGCTGATGCTGTCAATGCGCAGACAAATAGGAGTGCGACAACAAGCGCAATACGTCGCATATTAAAGTTTCTTGAGATTCAATGTAATAGTCTCGCTTACGTGAATTTTCTGACCGAATAGCTCAACGGTATTGCTATTAACTACAGGGCCAACGGTTGCCACACCGCTCGTCTCCAGCGCCACGAGCGCAGCTAAAAGTTGCTCCACAAGTGATGTCATGAGAGTCCTCCTTGCGGCGGTGCCGCAGGTATGCCGACGCCAGCTAGACCGCTCCATACAGTCAGAAGGACAGTCCCGCCAGCAGCAGTACAAAGAAACGAGCTACAGTTAGGGAAGAGAAGGTGTAGACCACCCGCTGCTACGACAGAGGCAAAGGCTGAGATCACCCCTTTCCAGGCTCCGTGAAACCAGTTTGAAACCTTCATGGTGTCATACCCCTCCACAGTTTATACAGGTCTTGTGCAACAGGATTATTTAATAATAAAGCCAGCAATGCTAGTGCTCCGACAATCTTAATACGGATGTCCAATGTGCGGAGTATCTCGAAGATGCCAGGCGTGCCTTCGATGTCACCACGTAGAGCATCATAGAGCTTGCCGATTTTCTCTTCACTAGTCAGCTCTCGGCCTGGTAGCAAATTGTTGTTTTTAACAACGGCCCCCTATATTGTTTGCAGGTGTACATGCGGCTGCTGGTTGTCTACGAAGACAATAGTCTGCGGAAATGAAATAGACAACTGCTGCATGAACGCAGAAGCGGGGCCACCGAGCCCAACCTTAACTACCCACTTGTTATTCCCTGCCATAGCCTGGCAAAATAGCAGCGTCTGAGGATTATCCCCAATATCTACGCCATTGACTGTCCCGATATCTACAGCATAACCACTATGGTGGGTGTGGATTCCCAAACAGCTATCGTCATGGTGGTCTGAGTTGATAGCAGTCAGGAGTACATCAAAACCCAAACCTCCATCTGAAGCTGGTAAGGCGGCTCTAGCTAACAGCGCAATAAGGTCGGTTTGGGTCTTAGAAAAATCCAGCAGGTCGTTAAAGGCAATAGCATTTTGGATATGAACGGCATTGGTAACGGCCTGACGCATTGCCTGGCTCACTTGCTGAACTGACCTTTCTCAAATTTATCAGCCATTTCCAACATCATAAGATATTGCTGGGGCGTAATATGATGTGCAGCCAATTCTACTCGGGCATCATGAATCATAGATGCAGCAACAGTATAGTTCATCTTTGAGCCACCTCGCATGGGTAAGGCACCGCCAGCTGCACCCTCAATGGCGCCCCCTATGCCCTGATCTTGGAAGCCCTGTATAGCACGTGCGACAGTACCACCAAATGGAATGCCTGCTTCAGCATAAAAGCGCAATAACTCACTTACTTGATATGGCATAGTCATGCCAGGTGTCCGTATCTGTGCCCAAGGTTTTACCTCACGGAACTGGTTGTAGGCTGATGCGGCAAACGGAGCACGTGAGTTAAGCACGGTTGCCGCAAGCATCTGACCAGGCGGAGTTACGTGACCTAAAGCCCACCCCGGAAGCGACATCGGGTTGTTAATAGCATTAAGAGCTGTACGCCACGGCATCATAATATTGGTATGCCCAATAACCATAGGGTTCGGAGTATCGACGCCCTGCTGCTGATTGTAGTTGGCCTGATAACCATGAAGCTCCATCATCGGCTTGAGATTTTCCCAGCCTTTACCGCCGGGGAACCAATGACCGATGATCGTCTGCATCCAGGGGAAAAAATACATCAATCGGTTTATTGTCGTCGGGTTGAGAATAGGCATATGATAGGCTGGACCATAACGCCCCATTGCATCACGTACTGTTTTAGCTGCAACATAACGGTCCATACCTTTTTTGATGAGGTTATCTATAGCTTCTGCCGAGAACACGTCATCGATGCCGAAGACGATGCGGTTATTCCAATCCCAGGCCCGTGCGGCACGACTTGCACGCAGCTGCTTAACAGTGAGAGAAGGCGCAATAGCTGCCAAGCCCCCCAAATCTTTTGCCTGTAGGAGCTTACGCTTTAACTCCGGGTTGGCAGCTTCCAAAATAGATGCTGGGCCTTTAGCCGACATCTTAAAGAAGCGTGTGATTGAACCTGCGTTACGCAATAATACTGCAGGTCCAGACATGCCGAAGTGACTACCTACGACGCTCTCGAACTGCGGCAGCTCATTGAAGAGAGGATGATACGCAACATTAGCAATAAGGCCAACTCGATATAATCCGTTCCAAGTGTCCAATATTTTGAGAAACTTCTCAATCTGTTCGGGAGCTTGGCGGAGGTCGCCATTGACTGTCTGATTGGCAAAGCGTACTAACACGTCACGAGCTTGCTTACCGCGCAATGCTTCAGGCAATGCTTGCGATGTACCAAAAGCTAGATTGCCCTTTTGTATAACGGGCTCTGCACTCTCCAAAATATGTCTCGCATTATCTTTTGCCTGGCGTATAGCTAACAGACGTGCAGCCATAAGCTGGCGGGTCTGCGCTGAAGCAACCGATGCTGGCCCACCCTTAAATTGGCGACTAGCCGTCTTGATGGCGCTTATTCGGCCTAGCTGATAAGGCGTAGCAATACCTTTGAAACGACCTAAGTTAGCTTGCTGCGCACCACGCTGCTTGGCAAATGTCTGTAATGCCGCAAGATTGGGTAATGTTTTTTTACTGACTGGGAGATAGTATGGTACATTGGACAATTCGCCTGCCGCTTGTAATCCCTGTCCAAACTGCTTTAAATTTTTATATCGCTCGGCCGACCGTTCTGCATGCTCAACCAGTATTGGCGCGCGAGCTTCCATGAGCCGTGCTGGATTACGTTGACCTTCGCTGATAGAAACCAGTTTCTGCGGCTTACGTGAGCCAGGGTCGATTGTAAACCGGCGGCTACCTGTCGTTGCAAACCGTTGCTTGCGAGTTGGCAATGTGATAGTTTGCCCTGCTGCATCAGTAACCTGGACCGTCTCAGGCCGATCAACCTGACCCATGTGCTTCATGTAGCCTGCCTTGGGCTTAGGCAACTCTTTTGCCAAACCAGTCTCATACATGCGCTTGTTGATGTCACGCGCTACACGGATAAGGTCTGGCCTGGTCTGCATGGCATTGGCCCACCTGAATTGGTCTTCCATAGTGGCATTGGGCTTTTGTGCCTCAACCAGATGCGATACCATCTCCTCATCGGCAGGCGCAACATCCGCAAACATACGGAAAGAGCGCAATGTTGCTTCGCCTTTACTCTGCGCTTCATTCTGAGCTAGACGCGTGGCAATAGAACGAGCACGAGGTGTCGTACCCGCCAGCGGGTCGATAGCGTGCGAAATACCAGCTTCATCAATGACACGCTGCAGTGCTGGACCAACGACACCCTTTGCGCCACCAAGCAAACCTCCAGCATAATTAGCTAGGTTGAAAACCTCCTCGCTATAACCTCCCAAGCCTGATAACACTGGATTTTGGGAAATTGCATACCAGATTGGATGAGCCGGATTTGGTCGTGCTTGATGCTCGGGCGTGGCAGGCAGATTACCTAACCCTGCAGCAACATCCTGAAATGAAATGGCACCTGCACCTCGGCGTGCAACATCGGCGGCGGTACGAGCAGCAGCAAGACGCTTGCCTGGCGGTGCCATAAGAGCTGCATTCTCAGCTGCTACTTGGGTATCCATAATAGAGAAAAGTTTTTGCAGAGCCGTAGACGGACTACCTAATTCAGGAGTATTACCGCCTAAGTACCAATTACTAACCGCATCTTTGAATTTCTGCCAAGCACCACGGGTATCAGGTCCTAGCGTCAGTTGCGGCTCTAAGTCCCCCGGCCGAAGAGCAAGTGCCGCGTTTTGCTGTGCACTGTAGTCAGAGACAACTTTACCGTTGACTAAACGGACAGTCACAGCCGTAACATTTGCAGCGCAGCTTGAGCAGCCGGATCATTCGGTGCCTGCATGAGCAGCTTCTCAATATCCTGCTCATTTTGGACTTGACCCGACTTAATCCAGTTGTCAATCTCAACAATCTGCGCAGCTGGCACCATAGGATAACGTGTCAGGCGTGCATGTATTGTCGAATAGAATTGCGGGTCATAACCTTTTTGCTCTCTTTTACTCGTCCAGCCGGATGCCAAAAGCGTGTATGCCGCATCAACCCCAAGCGGCGAAAGCGCCGGACCCCAGCCGGAAATACCTTGCAGCTTAGTCGTAGGCGAAATCTTGGGGTCACCTAAGAACATAGCAAGTGGACGCCAATTCGGATTACTGCCTAGTACATATAGCGCAGATGCTTGGTTCAGCTTAATGCCTTGTTGTGTAGTACCCGTGCGATAGTTGCGGGCAATTTCCGACGCTATCTTATCGGGCTCCATACCCGCATCTATCTTGGCCTTGGCAGCATCATAGACTTCCTTATTTATTTTTGCGCGGGTATTTAACTCGTTGAGAGACTGATTGAGAGCTACATATTTGTTTTGGTTGGCATACTTCTGTGCTTCCTGTTTTTGGCGGCTAGCAGAAGCGGCTTGTTCAGCTGTCTGTACCTGCGTGCGTCCAGTCTCGGCTTTGAACTTCTGGAAACCATAACTACCATAGCGCCCCTCGGTACCACCCGTATACAGGTTGAGCTGACCGGGCGCAATAATGGCAGCTTGAGCTGCATCCTGCCAATCCTTTTGAGTTTGCACGTCGCGCAGCCGTGCCTGACTTTGGTAGTCTTGCAGCTGTCCTTGAGCCAGTATTGCGTTGATCGTATCCTCATACTGCTGACGCTGTCGAGCATAACGCTCGGATTCTCGCTGATGCCGACCTTGTAAAAACCCCGCTGCAGTCCCGGCGCCCACCGCAAGCGGGCTCTCTTCATACCAAGGCATTAAGTATAACCATAAAAGTTCATCACATCATTATAATTAGGGCTACCTGGCTGTGATGGCTGCTGAGGATTGCCGTAGAAGTTATAGTTATACGATGGTTGCTGACCATATTGCCCGATGGCTGCTCCGAGATTCATAAGTCCCTCCCCGGCCCCTTGCTGAATGGGGAAGTTGCCTAAGTTGGAGGAAGCCAGGTTTTGGTATCCGCCAAGTGCCTGTTCATTGAGCCCGCCGAACATCCCCATACCCTGGAAATATTGGTTCTGTAGAGCTTGAGCTATCATCTGGCCGGCATTTGTCGCCTCGCCTGCGTTAAACAATCCCTGCTGTTGGTTCAGACCTTGTGCAAATTGCAGGGCCTGCATGAGCGCAGGAGATTGCGCGCCGACCAACTGCGCTTGCAGCTCCTCACCGGCGTTGACGGCTGCACCGCCTTGGATACCAGCCGCCGCCAGCTGCGACTGTAAAGCCCTATTCGCCTGCACGTCCATCGGCTGAAACGACTGCTCCGCGAGCGCAAGAGACTGCGATGGATCAATGGGATTATTGTAATACGTCGGCTGCATCGGATTGTATGCCGAGCCGCCTTGCGCTGCTTGATACTGCTGGTACTGTGGTGTCTGCGGCTGCTGACTACCTATGCCGGAATATAAACCAGGCATCTATTATCTCGCTACCGGCGTCTGACTTCCGGTGAACTGCCGTAGCCAAGGTGGCAACGCTCCTGGCAGTCCGGGCATACTCGGCGGCTGTAACGAGCCCCGCATAATCGGTCTGCCGCCAAACTGTCCGGGCATTGGACGCATCGTGCCAGGCATTATCGGGCGCTGCATCACAGGCGAAGGCCTAGGCATCATCTGTTGCCCGCCACCTTGAGCGCCGAGCAGCTGCTGCCTCAAAAGTATCTGCCGTAGCCATGGTGGAAGCTGTGCTGGCATGCCGAGCTGGGATTGCATCTGCTGCCCCATTTGCCTTTGGCCGCCGCCTTGAGCGCCAGCACCACCGAATATCTGTTGGTACTGCTGCTGTGGATTCATCATATACGCCATGACAGATGGGTCGATGCTCATGCTTGATACAGACGGTGGAGCGATACCGCCAGCCATGAAGCTACCCATGGGAGAGTTATAGGGGTTAAGATAACCGGACTCACCCAGACGAGTGAATGCATTTCCCATCTGCTGGTTGAGCAGAGTTTGGGCTTGGTTGTAGTTGTTTTGCCAGTTTGCTTGGTTGGCTTTGTTCTGCGCATTCCCGGCAATAAGCCCAGCCAAACCTCCGAGCGCCGAACCTATCCAATCGCCGTTCATGATGGTCCTTTTGATACAAGCAAGCCAGGCCCATCATGTGGAACCTGGCTTCGGGTGCCGAACGCCTGTCTCACGACGGGTTCCCGACCACAATCAGCTGAACCTGCTGGGTGTCTGTCCCCAAGGCCGAGGTAACAGTTACAGCCGTCGTGGAAATGGCAGAAATACGGATAATTTGGGCAGCACTGGTAGGGCTGCACGTACAGACAGGCGTGCTTGTATATGCGTGCGGATACGTAAATGTGGCTGCTCCAGAGGCCAAGGTGACCACTGTTGCAAACGTGCCGGCAGTCGTCTGGTTAAGGTGACCGATAATGCCAATATTGCCAGAACCATCAATACTCGGATCAACTGCTGGGTTAGCCATATTACAAAATCCACACCCAGTTATTCTCAGTACCGACAGTATTGCGCAGCACGATTTTGGTTGTCGTCCAATCTGTACCACCATTAGAGCCATCGTACGTTATACCGCCCAGCTTTGAGCGTAGGAGAAGATAAAATATGGGTATGCGGCCGAGACGATGAGTAATAGTCGTATCGGTATTAGCCGTACCCCAGCTGATATTGCGAATGATGCCACGCCCCATCATTTGTCCGTCCTTGACAACTTGTGGTAGATCAAAGGTTAAAGGTACATTAAGTGTCGGGCCTGCGATATATGGGATGACGGGCATTTACTGACTTACCTTCAAAGCATTGACATGTAAATCCCAACCCAAAAGAGTCCAAGGATTCATACTGGCTTCGGCTACCATAATACCTACAACACGAGAAGCACTGGCAGAGCTAAAAGCTCCAAACTTGGCCGTGGCGTACATCGGCATATTTGCCGTCGGAGTGCCAAAGCCTACTTCAACCTGACCAGACATAGCGGTCGTAAAGCCAGATTCACCCAACACCGAACAGGTAAAGGAATAACTGCTCGCTGCAATGGTCGGTGGTGCGGAAAACAGCACCGTCACATCATTAACATTTTTAGCTTGCTGCCACGCCTCCAACCCGAAAATATCCTCCATGACATCTAACTTCCCAGCAGCAGCGGTAACAATGGGCAATGGGATTAAGCTAACTGGGTCTATATCAGAAAAACCAGTCCCAAATGCCAGCACGGCATCAACCCCAAAGCCCATGACTGGCTGACCACTATCGGTCGGGCCACTCAAGTTTACAATAGAAACAGGAGTAATGTCCGTATACGCATTTGATACAAATGCCTGCATACCAAGAAAGCCGCTGGTCGGTAAACCGTTTTCATCTACCTGCGCAAAGTCAAACCACACCCCGGTAAAGTCAGGCCAGGGCAATCCCGCCGTTGCCGCGCTAAACGGACTCAGACCGCCGCTACTTAGTGCGATGCCGCCATAAAGCTGAAATGTATTGGGCAAAAAAATGATATACTTCTGACCGAAGCGACAGGCAACTGCAGTCGCCCGGTTTTGGATCAAGGCCGAAGGACCCTCAAACAGAGGGCTCATGTTATCCGAGATGCGCTGTACTGATATGCCATCTGTCATATACACGCCGTTATTTCCTAAAAACACATGAAAGGTGTCAAAACGCACTAATGACTTCGGGCTTTGACACCCTACACTGACTGACACTGGCGTCACCGCCCAATTACTGGCATCCCCAAAAAGTGAAAAGCCATAATCCATACGATAGACTGCACTCTGTTTGTAGACCATGAGCGCATTTCCCAGCGGGCCAATGCCGGTAATAGGACCACCTTCAACTCCATCTGAACGTCCGACAAAATATGGAATGTAAGTTCCCGCCACAACACCCGTCGTCAGCAAGGAATTATTATTGAATGCCTCTGGGAAAAATGGGTCGGATATATAGACCGCTCCTGGCTCGGTTGGCTCTCCAGCATAGATAAGCTGATTGCGACACACCGTCACAAAGGCTGGCGTAATGGGTGCGGTATTGGCACGATTGGTTGGACAACCAACCTGTGTTGCGCCGCGCGCTGAATACGTCCCAGTTTGCACTTGAGTCGTTGTTGCCGCTGGTGGCCCAGTCCACATCTGAGGCGGGTTGGCCCCATCGACTAAAAATAACGTATCACTGCCAATAGTAAGCGGGTTATCAGGATCGTACATCTGCGTTGCTGCAACATTCGTCGTTCCCGATGTTCCAAATGTTGCTGCAATGGAAAGCGGAGTCCAAGATGTGTCGGTCGTACGAGCCCAGGCAGCTTTAGCAACCGGTATTATTGCCGTATTGACAAGCGGCGGCGTACCAGCCGTAGTAAAATTGTTAGGATTGCCTATATCAAGGAACGAAGTAACGCCTGCAGATACAAGCTGATAAAAATTTTCGCTGCCAGGACTCGTCGTAAGACCACGATAAATCTTATAGCTCGTTGCTCCCATCACCGCATTCCAATTCAGGGATACGGTCGTATGGACAATAGGAGTAAATCCAGGGAAGATAATTTCATTTGAAGGCGGAGTCTCTCCAAAAGCATTGAGAGCAGTAACGACGTACTCAAGTGAAGTAGTGGAATTTAAGTCAGAGCCACTAGGACTATTACGTATGCCGGAAAGACCTGATGGAACAGGCAATAGGTTTTTAGCAGAGCTTGTACCGATTGCCACAACCGAACTGACCATAGTAGAGCTACCCGTCGTAGCCGGGAAGCGTGCTGCAACAAGCGCATTACTCGTACCATTTCCCGTCACTCCACCCGCAAAGAGCGAAGTCCCTGGACGCTTAGAAAGCACCCCGGCATTGGTAAACCACATGTTGAGGCTATACTGCAGTTGGTTACGATTTAGCAGATAGGGCGAACGGCGAATGTTCAAGCAGCCAGAAAAATCATGGTAAGGAACAAGGACATTCGGGCTGACATCTTGCTGATTGAGCACTTAAGGGAACCCCAACGCCGACGGCATGCCTAGCGCATCCAGCTGATCCATAAAGCCTGTCTGGTCACCCAAGCTACGCTGGTCGTAAATATATTTGATGCGCTCTATCTCTTGAGAATAATTTTGCTTGGCAATCCCTGCTTGCTGCATCTCGCGCATGCGCAGCCATAACGTATAAGAAGCCCATTCAACAATAGCCTGGCGAGTGTCCGAGGGTAGAACCGGCTGGTCCGTATTATTGACAAGGAACGGCACGGATGTCCCCGGCGTTGGTAAAGGCGCATATTGCAGCGTAATGGTGTCTCCAGCATTAAGAGAACCTGGATACAACCACAACTGTGTGCGGTCATCTGAAATAGCCATCGTCGTCGGATAGCTTGCAAATGTATAGGGCGACAGTAAACCTTCACCTGAGTAAAAATTGAAATCACGCGTCGCGATAAGCCGCTTGCCCGGATCATAGATAATCTTATAGGGGAAATTGACTGGTTGATAGAGGACTCGGAATACCATGGCAATTGTAGGTGAGCCACTGGGTGGGATGACATAATTCCAGGTACTGGCCGTACTCGGGAAGACCGCGCTTGTCGTATAGATTTGGAACCGTGCAGTGTCTGCCATTGCACGTTCGTAACCCCGGTTAATATAGAAATCTATCGACGACTTATTGAATGCAGGATTGGTAATGAGTGTGAAGTTCGGTGCAGAGCCAAAGCTATAAGCGGCATTCTGCTGCATGATAAGCAGCAGCTCGTTCTCCAAATCTTCCAACTGGATTCCAGTAGTCGAGTAACTCGGTGCTGCCGAAGGCAAATACAGCAGCGTCGTCAGCATGTATCAATACTCGAAGCCCGTCAACGTGATAGAATAAGCATTACCCGAAGCAAGACTCTCGGTTGCCGCCAAACCTATATTGGTAGAAGCCCCGGCTGCTATCTCAAATCCTTGCGGACCAAAATCATAGGCAAAGGCAGTAAACGAGTTAGCTGTTGCAGGAAAGGCTGCAAAGAATGCCATTGCTTGCTGCGCCGCCGTCGCCGTTACGGCCCCAGCCGTGTTTACCATCAGGTAAAATTTTGTGCTGGACGCCGTGGCTGCAGACTGAAACACATTGAACGAAATAGAATTGAGGCGCAACGTCTTAGCCGAAGTGATGGCATAGCTCGTTGCACCAGTCGTCTGGGCACCATTCTTCATATAGGAAAAGGTCACCAGCGTCAGCGCATTAGTCGTAGTTACCTGATCCGCAAAAAAAGAAAGTGTATTACGTCCAGCATCAGACAGTGCCTGGGTTGTATAGCCAAGTGCCGTCTGCGTACCTTTGGTCAATGTTGGCGGAATAGGCCGAGTAGCCGCACCTGCAGTCCCAGGGTCTGAAGTAACGACAAGCGATGTCGTCGGGATAGCCTGCTGCACGTCGTTAATAGGATCGGTTAGATTAATACGCTGACGCTGAACTGTGTTTGCCCCAACCGTCGCCTGCGTCGAGTCGATATTGACAATGCCCAGCGGTGTCTGTATTTGGACGATTTGGTCGGGCATTAACGGCGATAGCCTTTCTTACGCTTGCCCTTATGGCGTTGGGCTTCTAGTGCCGCTGCAATAGCCTGCTTGCGCGCGGCGCCCTTACTCATGCGCTTATGGCTGCGTCCATGTGGATGGCGCTTCAAAAACTCAGGAATGTCTTTTGCAGGCTCGCCTGTCTGCGGCATCAGCGATTCCACCAGGCCAAATCGCAAAACCATGCCAGGCGCGTACAGCCATCGCCGATAATCACGCTGCTATGACTACGACAGGCCCGCTTGCGCAGATCATCTTTAGAAAACGGCGTTAGGATAATACGCCGCCTACTAACCGAACTTTTTGCCATAACTCTTACGGCCACGATGCTTGCGGAAGCCTTTGAGTTTGCGCATGATCTTATCTCCTGAGCTTGGTAAAGCGTTTGGTATCTTTACGCGAATATACGCGGGCAACGCGATGTCTGGCTGCCGCCATTACACACCACTCCTTTTTCTCGTCAGAGGGAAGCCAGGCGTCTGCACAACATTCTCACGCTGAAACGGCACAAAATCACGAGCAAAAACATTTTGCGCCGCTGCTCCAACCGACACATCAAAATCCGGGCAGACGCCCTCATAGCGAATGGGCTCTTCATTGTGACCAGAAATAATACGCCCACCAGGCGTAGGCGGGTTTTTATTCCCCTTGGGCTTGTCCGCTGGATTTGGCATTTGCAGCTCCTATCTCGGCAAGAACTTGCTCACGGATTTGCTTGGCAAGACCGCTATAATCAACGGCCACCGCCTGCGGCACAGCGGCAGGCTGCGCTGGCCCTTCATCGACGCTGACATAGACCTCAGTGGCATAACCAAAATGCAGCCATGGGTCGTACTCAAAATCCGGGATAACAATGCCGCGACCATCAACTTTATGGACAAGCACATGCGGCACGTCCGGCGGGCCGGTTTTGGTTGTATCACGAGTCAGGCGCTCGCGCTTGAGCTGGGCCGCACTTTTCATTTTGTAGCCGCCCCAAATACGTGCAACACGATCCTTCTCGACGGCAAAGGTCAACCGGGGATTCCACGAGTCCATGCCTGGCTGCAACAGCCAATCGCCGAAGAAATGTTTCGTCGTGGCTTCCGACATAAGACATGATGCACGCTCAAGGTCCCCTGCAACAAGCGGACCGTAGGTAATAGGCTTGCCCTCGATATAGACTGCACCAGGATTGTAGAGCTTGACATCTTGGATTTGCACAATCCCGCCCTCAGACAGTGCTCCCATAGGCAACTGAGTACGCGGAATAGCATCCTCATAGCCATATGTCATGGTAAGCCCATGCGGGTCGTTTGTTGGCCGCGTAAGGGTTACCCGGCAAAATCTGTCTGCCATAATTTCTCCTAGCCGATATTGATGTACGCCTGTACGATGCCGGTTACAGTCCCCAAGCCGGTATTGAGCAACGTCGTACCTGAAGGATTAACAGCCCATACAATAGGTGCGTTAATGGCGTGAGCATTGACAAAGGTTGCAGTAAAAGTTGTTGCCGTTACGGCAGTCGTCGTCACCGACTCCTGCACACCTGAAGCCAGCGTATCAATAAGGATATTGGCCGTACCACTTAAGATACCGACTATAGCAGTCGTACCCGGCTGCAAGGTAGGTGTGACAACACTTGAACCGGCGGCAATAGATGTACTCGAAACATACTGGCCCAAAAATGCCGTGCAGATACCGACATTGGTCCCCGGCGCAATCGCTGCTTTGGCGACCTGCGTGGCAAAGGCGTTGGCTGCAGATGGGAAGGTCGTGATAACAAGTTGGCCGTTGGTTGCAACCGCTACACCTGCAGTCAGCGCACCTGCCAAGACAAGTCCATATCCCATGACGCGCAAGTCAATCGGGAAAAAGGCCGTTGCCGCCGTGGCAGGATTTGTAATCGTTGGGCCTTGATAAACGCCGACCAATGGACCAGCATTAGCGGAGGTGGGCAAGACGACAGTCTCAATGAGGTCCAAGTTTGTAACCTGAGTCGTCAGACCGGCCTGACGCGGATTGACCGACAAGTAAGAACCCAACGGGATAACCGGATTGGGCACCGGAAAGACCGACAAAGCCGGCTGTATGTTTGGGATACGGGTAATGTCGGCACACAGTGGCTGACCCTGCGTCAGCGATCCGCCAGGCGCAAGGGAAATTAAAGCGATAATATCCAGCGGATCAGTCTGAGCTGCCAGTCCGGTAATTTGGCGCGAAACAAGTTTGGTCAGCACGAGATACTCCTTATGCAGCTACGAACAAACTAGACGTGCTTTTTGCCCTCTTGCAAGAACTCTTTATGCACGTTTGTAGGCTTAGACCCTGACGGCTGCGAGAATGGCAGGGACTCTGTAGCAATGTCTTTATGGTCGCCGTACGTTTCGAAAAACTGCGGTGTGCCGGTCACGCCTTTACCTGTAAAACCCTCAACCGAAGTTGCCACATTGCCCTCGGTAATGACATACTCTTTACCACCCGGCAGCGTTGATTTAGTGGCGATGATATTGGCATTAGTTTTATTGACTCGATGGCCTGCCATACTAACCTCCCTGGACTAAGAGCACCCAGTGCGCGCTGGGCTTGAGATTGACCACATTGCCGACGAAGACAATACGGGTCAAGAAGATAAGCTGATTAGTCGGCATCTGCCAATCAGTCATGGCGAACTTAGCGTCTGGATGTACGCATAGTTCCAGATAGGTCGAGTTCAAGCCATAGATATAGCCGAAGCTATTGGAGCCGCTAATCGTAAAAGTCGCAGGCGTAGTGACGCCAGTCGGAATGTGCGAGTCGATATACACGGGATTGCCGAACAAGATGAGGTCGGTGCCTCCGATGCTGCGCGCCATCTCTGGCTGAATGTAGGCATCCTGCGTAAACAGCGCCGTCATAATCGTGCCGAAGTTCAGGTTATTCGTACAGTAAAAATCAGGGCGCTGGGCATCCAGGGTGGCGGCTAAGTCCAAGGTGACCATGTTGTTGAGGATGGATGACGCCGAGGGCAACTGATAGTTGACGTTTGACTTCCACAAGGGGTAGGAGGTGCGGCTCACACCGGCATAACTGCCTGAAACCGTACCGTCGTCGACCGAGGATGCCAGTCCGTCAAAACCTTTGGGGTCTTTAGTAGCAGGCACATTTTTTACCCAGTCGGTCGCTAGACGATCCACAAGCGACATCTTGGTAACATCCAGTTGTCCGGCTATCATCGAAGCAACTGAATCAGGCGAGCCGTCATTGAGCAGTGAGTCGGTGAAGGTCACAACCAATGCATCTTGATAACCCTTCCAATCAACCTCGGCACGAATGATATTGGCATTCATCGAGTTGACAGGCAGCGTATCATCAGCCCAAAACGTCGCCGTATTGGGCGAAACTCCGACGTTAATCGGCCAGCCCATAGCCAGGCCGCCTTTAACGTCGGCCACCATGCCTTTTTGCTGCAGATACCCCCAGGCCTTATTGGAGCGGAACACAATGTCCACGATGTAGGGCGTGAGCACGCGGTCCTTGGTTAAGGTCTGCAAACTGTTGAGGAAGTTAAAACCGCTTGCAAACGCGGACTGAGCCATGACTTACCCTCCCATACCACGGCGCAGCACACCCGCGATGTACTGCTCCGCTTGTTGCTTGGTCTCAATTTTGGCGGGTCTGCGTTCGGACGGTACGCCGGGTGTACCGGCATCAGCGCGCAATGAACGGTCGGGAATGGGCGCGCTGGCTGCGCCGGAATACACACTGCCCAGCTGCTTATAAGCATCTTCTAAAGTGATGCCTTCGGATGCAGCGGCATTCATGAGCCACTTTATGGGCTTGTAATTGTCGCGTGCAAATTCAGGCTTCTCGCCTACCAAACGTTGTGCAAACTCGTAGTTGATGCGATAGGCTTGCTGATCTTGTGCGCGTTGCCAGCTCTGCTGAGCCTCCTGCAAACCGCCCACAAAGCGTTCGACTTTTTCAAGTTTTTCTTCAAGAGGCTTTAGCTCGGGCGGCGTTGCGGGTGCCTGCGTACGGCGTACGGCATCCATAGCATCCCAAGATTGATAGATGCGCTCGCGCAGCTCTTTATCGGATGCCAGCCGCTGCGCGCGCTCGTCGCTCGTCAGCCAATCAATTGCGTCGGAATATGGCGCCAGCTGCGAATACAGACCGCGCAGGTTGTCGTTTTCTTGCCGCAGTCTCGCCAGTTCTGCATCGGGAGATGGGGTAGTGGGGGGCGGTGACCCCAAGCCCCCCGGCGATGGAGTGGCAGCTCCAGGCACACCTGTCCCCGGCAAAATCAGATTATTAGAAGCTGGTGCGTCCATCTCTACTCCTTACTTAGTTACGACCCTTGTGATGTCGGCCGCGCCTTTTACGTCCCATAGGTAAGCGTTGCTCCTTTCTTCTCACCCCGCTGGCGAGGAGATACCGAGTCCTGGTGGACCCGCAGGGGGCATGCCCATACCACCAGGCGGCGGAGCGGGCATACCTGTGCCTTGTGCCGGAAGACCTGCCGCCATCCCAGGCACCCCTGACGGCGGACCCATTTGGGCAGAACCAGCGCCGCCCAAAGCACTTTGTAGGAACTGCAGCATCTTTGTTGTGTCCATGCCTTGCATGCGCTGCTCGATGGCACTGATAAACGAGCTAAAAATGCGAGTCATATTGGGGTCTATCTCGCTATCCAGTGCACGCTTCAGCGACATGCGCACACGCTGCAAGTCAAGCATCACAACTTCTTGCGGGGATTTGCGAATATCCGGCGTGGCGGGATTAGACGGCGGCGCTTGCGCATTGAGCGATTGCGCCAACTGACTTGCTATCTGCGGAGTCATTGCTCCAGGTGTGCCGGGTCTATTCTGCATCGTCCTCACAATAAAAAAAGACCCTAGCCAGCTTACATGGCTAGGGCCTCGGATGCCGAGTACCTACGTTAGCAGCCCACGTACTACATGCGTGGAGAGACTCCTCCTGGCTCAAAACGATATTCGGGCGGATCAAGCTTAGGATTGACTAAGCGATACATGACAGGCGCGCCTGTTTTATGGTCGTACTGCTCTATTAGGGCCGGCAGCGGTTTACCATCTTCAAACGAACGCTGCAGACCGTCAAGAGGCCCGCCGACGAGCTTCACTAGCATGAGCACCTCCATAAAACTCCTCGGATTTAGCTTTGAAAATCACGTCGTCACAAGCGTACATTGTAAACGTCCGTGTACCAGGCTTGAGAACATACGCAACCAATGCCTTGACAACCTCGGGATGCTGCTTGAAATGGGCTTCCAGACAGCTCAGCACTCCCTCCCAGATGCCGCCTTGTGCCATTACCCGACTGCCTGCAGAGGCGGCGGCGCAGTCTTAGGCCGCTTGGTCTGAGTCTGCTGCTTGGGCTTGGGCGGCGGGGCAGTCTGACCGCCGGGACCAGCCAAACGCGGGTCTTCTGTAAGCATCCGTTTGACGACTGACTGCCAATCGGGATAATTGATGCGCTTATAAACTTCAATTTTGTCGATAAAACCTTGTGTAAAAAGCTGCAAGGTACGGGCCAGCATGGCCGACTCGCTCCAAGCCAACGTCGAACCGGTTGCTATATGGTACGAAAAAGAGCCGGACAAGAGTGGGCCGTAGGCTTGTTCCCACGTTACGTTTCCTTCGGCGTCTTCGACTGCGATCTGATGGGAACGGCTGTATTTTTTCTGCGCGAACCAACCGGCGATTGCAGCCCAATCCGCCAGGGCTGATTCCATGCGTTGGGTGGATTCAACGATACGACTTCCGCCGATTTCCGCCAGCGTGTCGTAGCCTGCCGAAGAATCGACGCGACCTTGTGACTCACCTTGCATTACTCCCGATGCGCCGAAGACATCTTCCATCGCGGCCGAGATGAAGTTCAGAAATGAAATCCAGTGCTCGCTCACTTGCGGCACGGGCAGCGGCACGACCTTGCTTTCATCCTGGCACTTTATGACTTTGCCAGGCGAGGTGATGAGCTGGTCATCCTGCAGTCCTGACATGGCACCAGCCAGGAACACCTGCATGCTGCCCATGCGCAAGTTATCGACCATCGCCGATAGGCCGACATCCGCTACGCCCTGCAACTCGTATAGATATAACAGGCTGCCGCGCGCCCAGATGCCTTCCAGCGTCAGCGTATCAGACAAAAGGGCATATGGCAAGGGGCCGTCCCAGGCACAGTCCTCAAGCAGCGTGCCATCCGGCATCATCCACGTCGTACGCCGCCAAAACGGATACTTCGGCTTATACTCGGTTTTCATGCGCGGCTGAGTACGAAGGCTGTAATTCGGCAATCCCAAATAGCCGCCGATTTCATCCACCCATACATCCTCATCCGGCAGCTCTTCAAACTCGGGCAGACCATCATTGCCATACATCAAATCATTGATTTCATTACCCAGATGATCGCGCTCTATTTCAGTTGTTTTAAAGCGCGAAGCATCCCGATGATACATCTCGACAACTTCAACTTGGTCTTCAGCTTCACCGGTGGATGACGGAGCAGTCGAAGGGCCGATGTCGGTCTGCGTAAGCAAGACACCTTTAGTGTTAATCGTCGTACCCGTCGAAGGGAATGAAATGCCCGAGCGCCACTGGTTGGTCATAGGACCACGCGAACCCAAAAGCGCGCCGACCATATCGCGCGCCTGCGGACCCTCTTCGATAATATCAGCCGACTCAGGGTACAATATCATCGCGCGGCTGCGCGACATACGCTCGCGATGCCCGCAAAACTCGGAACGATTGATGTCCGATACACGCGGGTCTAAAATCAACTTCCAGCCGGGGATGACATCTGTTGCAATATCGCCGTTGCCCCCGCGCAATACCGGGTCCCACATAACTTTAAGGGCGCACGTGCGGGTGCAATTTGCCAGCAGCAAACCTGCACGCAGCTTGAGCTTCATATCATCTTCACGCCACAGACGCTGCAGAATGAGCCGCATGTAACGTGCGGCTTCCTGGTCACCCTGCTCGTCGGGCATGATCACCGGGATGGGGTCTTGCTTAGTCATGATGGATATTTTATGGTGGACGAGAGCACCGGATTTGCCATAGACAACAGCCGAGCGTCCAACTGGCATGGGTACCGTCCAATGCTGATTGTATATCATGCGGGTGCCGATACGGTCGGAACGCAAGCGCGCACCCTCATCCTGCTCGTGAATATTGAGATAGCTCGTGCAGCGGCGAATGAGTTTGGCTTCATCGAGCTGCCTGCCCTTACGTACGGACTGACCTTTCGGCCCCGCCCTTATATCATATTCAGGCATGCAAGCCTCGTGCTAGCACATATACATCTTCAAGAGCTTTTTCCAACTGGCTGACCATGTATCTCAACCCGCATACTTCGGGCAATTCGACAACAACGGGATACGCAACGCCTTCAACGAGCACATGCCCTGCAATGCCTGCAGGCACAAACTCTAATACCGTAGCCACAGTAGGTTGCCATGAACTGCTGAGCAATTTACTTCTCGCAACATCTGTTACAATTTTATTAAAACTCGCAATGAGCACATCTCTATTTGAACGCAGTGCCGCCATTTCATCTGCAACCATTTAATCTTTCAACGCTTTCATCAGCTGCATCTCTTCCCGAATTTGATCGAGCCAGTTCGCCAGCGTCTTAAACAGCTGCTCGGCGCTGGTCTTATCCGACATTTCCATCTGCCGTATGTTATCATCGACGTTTATTATGCAGCGCAGGATGCTCTTATCGTACACCGACATAAACTGAATCTCGGCTTTGTGTGCGCCGGTACGCTCTCTCATCCACGCTTCGAGAAAATTATGGAGATTAGCATGGACGGTCATGACATATGGTACTCCTGCTAGGTTGCCAGCGTTTGCGTCAAAGGTCATCCCAATGCCAAATTGCGAGGGCATATATCCAGGCACATACGCAAATTGAGCCCCTCCTACAGATGACCCTATAGTCGTGCTGGGGTTGTTTACGGAAAAACTTATCCCAGCTTGCGACGGTACACCTGCAGACCCAAAGACAAGTTGACGGCTTCCCCTAGATGGCATAATAGGCACCTCAGATTGTCGTAAAAGTTCTGCCACATTCTCCCACCGCGCGGACAAAGGGTCATGCATCCGGTAAGAAATCTCCTTTTGAGCGCACCCAACGCCCAATAGCCTCGGCCATAGGTTTTGTATCGACTGGCTCAGGCGGCGTAATGGCCTCAAAAGGCAATCGCTCGCCGCCCGTACGAACATGTTCGGCATACTCCATGCACCTGCGCTCTCTCTGTGTCGGCGTATCGTCGAAATAAATCCCGCGCTGTTTGCACTCGCGCTCAAGTTCCCGCCGGCTGTCAGGCATCTCATGCCCTAAAGCATAGCAATAGCGGTCGCCGCGATGCGGGTTGCGGTACAGGCGCAAGCGGTCTTCGGTGAAAGACGGCACGCACTGTGGACGGAAGCAGCCACCGCCACACTCAAGACACTTCATCGCGGCCACACATCCGCAAGGGGATTCCAAGGATACAAGTCTGTATACGTAACGGCGCCTTTAAACTTGTTTATTTCTTCAGCAGGATCAATGTCTTTGCGCACGGGACGATTAAGTTGTGGCGCCGCGCTAATGCCCAAGTCATGCGTCGATGGCAAGACATCAGGAACTTTGAGAGTAGCCGCCAGCTGCGGAGTTTGCAAGATGCCCATGACAGCCAGGGCAAAGGCAATGACCAAATCGTCATAGCTACCGCGTGGGGCTCCATAGCGAGGCCAGAGCGAACCGGGGTCGTTGATTTGCTGGTAGACAGTAAGCTGCTCGCGCAATGAAGGAGAAGCCACTCGCACGAGCCTTTCCTCCAAGACATACACTGCACGAGATATAGCCAGGACCTTTGTGCGCTCATTTGTCTCCCAGCCCTTCTTTTTGGTATACGACATTATCTCATCCCACTTGGGCCAGCGGAAGAGATTGGGATAGATGATGTTGGCGCCCAGACGCTGCAAAACGACATACCCCAGACCGTTGACCTCGGGTATCAGTAAGGCTTTGTTGTACCAGTCACCGAGTGCAGCCATTGTGTCAGCGTAGTGCTCTGGCTGCAAGCGTCCCATATACTCGGCAACTTGCCAGCCATCCCCCGTAACGTCGATAACGCACATGGATGAAAAGTCGCCCTCATCAGTTCCTGCGGCGACATCGCCGCCGATGCAATATAAGTGGCGGGGAACCGGCGGCTGCCACACGCACAGCTTACCACGAACATCAGGTGTGAAGCGCGGCTTGGAAGACGCCTGATAGAAATACTCTCGCTTCGCATAATCCATTCGTCCGCGTACAGGTCCGCTGACGTTTTCCCCCGCCTTGCGCCACGCCTCACGCGCGAGCCCCAGCGCCTCGGCGTTTTGCTGGTAGACAGCTTGAGCGACGTGGCGGAAGATGCCCTTGGAGCGCAGGTTGAAACAGGTAACGTCGTCGCAAGGATATTCTTGGTCAAATCGGTCTTGCTCGTCATTGTAAAAGCCTTCTATCATCATACGCCGCCAGTACATCTGGTCGTCCGTCACAGGCCGCCCATCAATGCGCAGGCGCTCGCAAGTATACTGCTCTTGCAACAAGATTTCATCCGCCGACAGATGCTCACCTGGCGGCAAGGCAGTCGTATATTCCTCATCCAGACAAAACCACGGAATGAAAATCGAGTCCCACAACTGCTGGTCTGTGCGCTTGCCCAGCCGGTACTGCCGGTAAAATGCGTTCTCGCCTGAGGGAGTCGATTCGATGATGAAACTGGAGCGCAATATAGCTTGCGAGCCCAAGGGCGGCAGCTGCGGCAAGAGCGCACCATTGAGTTCGTCGGCGTCCGGGAACTTGGCATGCTCGGTTTCATGCACGTGGGTGACTTGCTGGCCGCGCGGGTCGAAGTTCTTGGCGACGTGAATGAGATTCCAGCAGCGGCGGTCGGCGTAATACAGCTCGCCGCGCGGCACGGTCGCACCATGGTTGCCCTCACGCAGCTCGGGCTTGAAGGCAAAGTCGCCCACCGTCCACTCCGGCAGCTCGTCGTGGAAGACGCGCATCGTCTCGATCATCGTCTCAGCCGTTTTATTTTGGTGGGCGACGGTCATCGTTTGAATGTCTTTTTGCCGCCACAGCTGCCAGTGGTTCCAGCCGCAGCAAAACGTCGAGATGCCCTCTTGGCGTGCTTTAAGTATCGTGATAAACAGCGGCAGGCGTGCACGCATGCGCTTGACCATGCGCCGCCACATGATGCGCTGCGCCTGGTTGAAGACAAAAGGCTTGAGCAAGCCGCCGCCTTTAGGCTTGACCTTGAGCATGAGAGCAGCGTACGAAGGAAAATCTTTACGTAAGACATCCGCCAGCTGCCACAGCAGGCGCGGGCGTTCGGCGCGCAATAAGTCGGGCTCGCTCAGGCGCTGCATCAAAGTGAGGGCAACCGGATGCGCCTGCTCGGCTATGGTGCAACCCATGGCAGTGTCTCCGGCGCATTTTCTGCAGACGAGTCGGCGATGTAAAATCCAGGCGGGCTAGGTTCGCCGCGCGCATAGGCCTGGGCAGCGCGCAAGAAGGCGTCGAGTTCAGGCCGTGCCTCGGCCTGCGGAGTAGGTGGAACAGCCGCAGGCGGAGGCGGCGCTGGCCGCGCACCGGGAGATTCCGCTAGTAGGGTACGAGCCAGTGCCCGGATGACGGCTTCGACAAATTGCGTTTGGGTCATTTGGGCAGGGTCTGCCAATCTTGCAGCGACATCGCTTCAGGCTCGGGATGCCCCAGAAAATCAGATTCTTCTGAATACGAAGACGGGTCACCGAAATATATCATATCATGCCCATGCGCACGAGCCAGCTCGGCCGCCAAGCGGTCTTGCAAGCGCATATGCCCACCCCAAGAACCGCTAACTTTCTCCCAGGGCGGCTGGAATATCTCATCAACTTCGTGCGGCTGGATGCCCAAGGCATGGAAGAGTTTGTAGACAGGCACGCTCGGTCGCGCTAAAACAGCCTGCTTACCATAGTGCCCAAGCACGGCATGCGAGAGGCCGGTTCCTTCACCTTCGTGCACGTACAGCGGCTTTTTGGCAGCATGCAGCAAGTCAATACGATGCGGACCGCCCTCCCCCAAGAAACCGGACATGCGCCCACCATACATCTCGCGCATCTTTTGGGCTAAGGGAGAATTTGACTGCGCGGAGCCAGGCGCAAAATATATCCCGCCACGCCGACCAATAGGCTGGGTCGTCGGTTGCATCTGATAACGATGCCCTTCGCCGATTTCGGCTGCCATGGCTTTAGCTGGAATCTGGTTGAGCTCGGCAAAGATTTTCAGCAGCTTGGCGCGCGGCATACCGCCCGTTATCTGCATGATGGCGGCAGGCAGCATCTTCGCGCCAGCCGCTCCGGCCTTGAGGGCGGCAGCCAAGGCGGCCGCATCGCTAGCCGGCTGGTCTGGCCCCGGAGGCAGCTGGTTTAAGGCTTCGAGAACGCCTTCACCCAGCGAACGGGCGTTTGCGCCCACGTCACGCAAGCCTTGCTCGGCTGCGTACGCCCACGGGCGTGGGTAGGGCGTAAAGCCCCCCTCGGGCGGTGTGAGAGTTGCCTTGGGAAGAAGTTTTTTACGAGTCGTCCGGTCCAAAGGCAAGAGTCAGGTCCTTCCACTCGACGCGCTTGGCGCACTGCGGGCAGAACGTGTACTTGCGGCCAAGCCCGCTATAGACGTTGAGATCGAAGATATGCCCGCTTGGGCAGCGCCCAATATAAGGTATACCCGCAGCCATTGCACGGAAGGCCCCCTCAGGAGTTATCAGGTTGCGGGCCGTCTCCTGTACTTGTTGGACCAGACTGTGCGCTTGCGTCTTGGGAATCACAGGCGGCTCCTGTATCGTCGCTACTGCTGGGTTGGCCGTTATCGGAGATTTCGGGTCCAGGGTCCAGCGGTCTTGGTCCTGCATCATCTTCTCCTTGCTCTGCTTGCTCTTTTTCTTCTTCTTCATCGAACAGGCGTGCGTCAATAACCGGAGTCTGATCCAGTGGATGCACGCCGCCTAAATAGTGCGTGTCGGTCACGTCCAGCTTGGCCGGCTGGCGCGGCATGGTCATATCCCAGTAGTCTTTGAGCGCCTTGTAGTTGGGAGCAAGCGTGCCATCACCTGATCCGATTCCACGGATGTGGTCGATGTGAATGCGGGCTGCATCGGCGGGCGCAAGACCTGCTCGCTCAAACAGCACCTCAATCGCAACACACACCTCGGGCTTTTGCAAGATGTTGCGGGTAAAGCGCGTCAAGGACTCATCTTTCCACTCGTGCCCGAACTTGCCCGAAAATGTCTGCTTGGCGGCTAGCTTGCCGGCCTCAAGGCGATCTTTCCCCTCAGACATATACCGTACCGTCCTTACGACAAACTCGCGCCATCGCTCGCGGCGAAGCAGGCGCAACGGATCACAGCCAAGCTGCACCAAACGATAGTTGAGGTCCTTTTGTACCTCAAGGAGCCGGTTGGTCATGCGCCTGGTCCAGTTACGCTGCGTCCAGACCGCATAGTACAGCGACCGCTGCCGCTGGCTTAAGATACCCTGGGCAATTCCTAAGTCAGTAGGCTTATCCCAAACGAACGCCCGCTGCCGGGCATAAGTGCGCTCTTCCACAGCATGAGTATACACCTAAGAGCAACTACACTACCTTTATGTATATTATATACATTTAGATAGCGCCGGGGGAAATCTAAAGGCCGACTATGACCGCAGCCAGTAGGAAATGAATGAGAACAGCCGCCTGAATTTTTTATTTCTGACCGAGAAAGATCAGGCACTACGCAACTTGGACGCGGGGGCGGGGGCCATGCCAGGCGTGCGCTTACGTGCGTGCACGCCATGGCATACATACTTCGTATGTGTGCCATACATACCCGCCTGCCTAGACTCCTGCGCCTTAATGCCGGAGGGTTGTTAGATGTGCTGAACACCCAAACCTCCGATGCTGTAAACTCACCCTCAAGAGTAAGATAGGAGAGCTTTTACAAGCTCTCCATCTTACCTTGGAATCCTGAAGTCGGTCCCTTACCCTGTTTGCTCCTTCTGATTCCCCCCTGCCTCCGAAGTTCCCGTAGGCATTATACACTTGACATTCTGAAAGAAAAGGACCTTTAGCACTAGCGCATACTCCAGCGCCTGCGACTTTTCGCATACCACCGCCACCATTCGGGCGTTAGGTACTCAGGAGCCGGTTCGTCGAACGGGTGATCTGGGACTGCGGTCAGACGGTGAAAAAGCTTGTTCACGTCCTGCGGAATAGCAGGCTTGAGAACCCAAATATTGGGTTCTCTGTGACGGCGGTGCCCGCGCTTTGTGTGCATGTACGCAAGCGTACCACACAAGCCCAGGCACACTCAAGGCGGACCGTTCGGTATCCAAGTCAAGTATCGCTCACTTACGTTCGCTCTACCTCACTCCGCTTCGCTTCGTTCGGCACCTTGACTTGGTACCGGGTTAGGGTGTATGATGGGAGCAGCCCGAGGTCGGCGGTTCCGGCCAATTCCACCGAAAGGCGATCCAAATGACCCACACGTTCTCGTCAGCTGCGGCCCGTACCAAGGCTTTTGCGCTCGCCTATCAAGCCTTCGCAGACGCCGGCAAGCAGCTGGTCAAAGACGCACCCGATGCAGATACCAAGGCTGTCTGCCAGTATCTCGTTGCCCAAATGCAGGACAACGCTACACGGTGGGCAGGCAAGGCCCCCAAGCCAGCTGCGCCAGCCGCTCAGACCCTTGCCGCGGCTCAGATCAAGGGCAAGGTTCCTGCGCCTCGCATTGGCCCCAAAGCCTCCCGCCCGTGGCAAGCCCAAGGCATTAGCTTCATCCAATTCATGGCTGAGAAAAATGCTATCGACGCTCTGGCGCGCCACAAGGGCAATACAGCCCTCCTCACCCCAAAACAGCGCACCCGCTTGCAGGAGCGGTCGGCTCGCCTCATCGCAACCGACAACGCGCATGCGGTGCGCAAGTGAAACCCTACGATCTGCGGGTGCCAGGCGGCACCCGCCTGTATTCGATCACATTTTGGGATGCGCAAGGACGCGTCATCTTACACGAGGACGGACTGCGCCCGCAGGCGGCTATGTCGCGTATGAACCGGCCCTTGCGTAAGGGCGTGGTCAAAGCCGAAGCTCGCCCGCAGGACTAAGACACCTGCTTACCTTACATGCTCGCAGGCGAACCGCATGTGCTTCTCTCACATGCGGTTCGCTTGCGTTATGTGCTATGTGACCAAAAAACATAAACTAAAGCAAAGCAGGGCGCAGGCAATCCCCGCCATGTACCTGCACCGTTGCTCGTAAACCCTCATACATCTTGACAGGGTGTGCTATACTCTTTGGGGTTGAAAGGAGATTGTGTTGAGTAACAATCACGGACGCTACATTCGGGAACTGGCAGCGCGTAGTTCGCTAGAGTACCCCTCTCCTGTGCCGGTCATGTGCAACAATGACGTGCATACCATCGGTCGGCGGCGTAACGGCAGCTACCTATGCGCGCATCCGCGCTCCGAGCGGCACTCCATGGCCCTGGCTATTGCCCTTGGTGCAAATCCAAAGGACTTCCCTCCCTGCTTGCAATTCTTGCAACCCTCCATGCAAAAAACAAACAGCCTATTGGACTTCTGTTTAATCTACACAGCTGCATCCTACCAGTTTGGCATAGACGAATACGACAGGCGCTGTGAAATCCGGCGCTGGCGTCGTAATATGCGCCCGCACCGCATTCCTAATCTCAACGACATTTGGGCTCATTATCGCAACAAAGTGACTGATGGGTTGTTTGACGCTCTTGGAAAATGCGATCTGCCCGAATTTGGAAAAGACTGGTACTTTTGGCAAGCCAACCGCTTGTTCTTGGCAAACCCTACTCGTGATAAGCGGCCATATGCCAAATCCGTACGTTACCGCAGACGACGTACAACGTGCATCTATGTTCCCGTACGCTGGCTGCCAGAAGTCTATGACAGGCAAGCCGCAATTATAGACAACCGCCTGACGCTTGACCTGCAAGGCAACAAAGCATTGCTACTGACGCAACGCGATGTCAAGACATCGGTCTTTACGCCTGCCTGGGCGTATGTCCACCAAGACGTTTTTACAAAAACTTGGAAATTCGATGCCTGGGTTAAACCTACTGCGGCCCAAAAGAAAGGACTCATCTAATGCACCATGGCACAATTTTGAGAATGGCGATAGAAACTCGCACCCCCATGCTCGTCTGGGGACCGCCTGGCTGCGGAAAAACCGCTACCATTCATGCCATCGCTGCCGCACTCGGCGCACATCTCGAATCGATCATCGCCTCGATTCGGGAACCCTCGGACTTTGGCGGCTTGCCTGTCGTCGGCGCGGATAAGACCGTAACGCTTGCCTCGCCCGCCTGGGCGCGACGCCTCATCGACACCATTAAACGCTACAAGATTTTATTTCTCGACGAAATTACAACGGCTCCGCCTGCCGTCCAGGCGGCTTTGCTGCGGGTGATCTTGGAAGGTGAGGTCGGCGATACAAGCCTGCCTCGCGACGTGGCGATGCTGGCCGCTGCAAATCCGCCGGAGTATGCTGCAGGCGGCTGGGATTTGAGCCCAGCTCTTGCCAATCGCTTCGGGCATGTGCCTTTTGACCTGGAGGCTGGCTCTTGGGTGACGGGCATGACGGCTGGCTTCGGCGCACCCGACATGGATGGGGATATGAGTGCGTGGCCCTTGCACCTGGCTGCAGCGCACGCGGAAGTTGCCTCGTTCATTCACCACAGGCCGGCGCTGCTGCTGCAAATGCCAAGCGAAGAAGCAAAGCAAGGCAAAGCCTGGCCTTCGCCCCGCACATGGTTTATGTTCGCCACCATGCGTGCTGCCCATAAGGCCTCCCCTATGGCCTCGACCGAAGGCTTGGGTCAGCTGTGTGCCTGCTTTGTAGGGGATGCCGCCGCGCAAGAATTTTATACGTGGTTTTCTACAATGGACTTGCCCGACCCGGAGGAACTATTGGCACATCCGAGCTCGTGGACTAAACCCAACCGGCCTGATATTGCCTTTGCCGCACTCTCGGCTATGACGGCGGCGGTTATGGCAAACCCGACGCCGGCACGCTGGCTGGCCGCTTGGGAAGTGCTGTTCATTTGCGCCGACCGCGACTCGATGCCCGACGTGGCCGCAGTCAGCGCCAAGGCGCTTGTTGCAAAACCTATCGCTGGTACCCTTATCCCCCAGCAGGCCTTTAAAGTCTTTGGCCCTATGCTGCGGGCAGCTGGAAAGATGGAGTAAAAAATAATGGATTTTGCAACTATTCGCTTCAAAGCCATCGACGAGTTCCCTTACATGGCGGCGGCACTGTGGCTGTTGCAGCCCATTCCCTGCAAGGGGATGGGCTCTATGGCCTGCGATGACAGCTGGCGCGTGTACTATGACCCGGACTTTATCCAAACCCAGCCTCTTGATGTGCTCGTAACGGTGCTCGTGCACGAGCTGAATCACCTGCTGCGCGATCATCCCGGACGGGGACGTAATTTAGACGACATTCCCGGCGGAGTAATCATGGTTGGTGCCTATAGTGCTTGGAATGTGGCTGGAGATTTAGAAATAAATCCGGGGCTTGAAAAGTGTGTAGGCAGAAGAAACACTCGCATGAAAATGCCTCAAGGTGCGGCGATGCCGTCGCTCTTCGGGCTCCCGGATGGCCTGCTCATGGAAGAATACTACGAAAAATTGAAAGAGATAGCACAAAAGAAGCCACCCATTCAGTCTGGCGGTGCATCTGAGGGAAAGGAAAAATCCAATGGCGGCAATTCTCATAGCGATACGGGTAACAGCGCAGGACAAAATTGTGACGGAAACCTGGATGACCAAAAAGGGCATGATCAAGGTCCAGGAGGTACTGGAGCCTCCACGCAAAGCAAACGTGACTCTTCGGCTAACGCGCCTGCACATAATAATCCCACGCAACCTCAGCCTGTTCCCGGAGCTGGAGCATGCGGCTCGTGTGCTGACGGCAATCGGCGCGAGTACGAAGAATCCAAAGATAGCAAGACCGCGCCGCCGCCGGATGACTTCACGACTGAATACGTACGGAGCGATGTCGCCCAAAAGATAACAGAGGCACCACCCGGCACCACGCCGGGGGAACTTGCGCGCTGGGCTAAAGGCTATGCTACTCGGCGTTTACCGTGGAAGCAGGCACTACGCGTCCTGCTGCGCTCGGCAGTTGCACGGGTTGCAGGCGCTGTAGACTACACGTACAGCCGCCCCTCGCGCCGTAGTCCAAAAGATGTCATCTTGCCAAGCTTGTATGCGCCAAGTCCCGAAGTGGCCGTCGTCTTGGATTCATCCGGCTCGATGGACGACGATCTTGTCGCTCAAGCTCTCGGACAGATCGGTGCTATCAGCCAAGCTTGTGGCGGACGTTACGTTACCGTACATGTGTGCGACACACGTGTCCACTACACCAAACGTACCCGTAACCCGGCGGAAATCAAAGTAACCCAGCGCGGCGGGACCAATATGTGTGAGGGTATCCGCTACGCTATCGAGCAGGGCAAGCCCAAGCCGAATGTTGTTGTTGTGCTGACCGATTGCGCAACTCCTTGGCCGGATAAAGCGCCGAATATACCTATCATTGTTGGCGCGGTTTCAAGTCATGGTAGCTATCGCGCCGCTGTGCCGAAATGGGCCAAGGTTCTCGACATCACTCGGCCAGCATCTTGACAAGATACCATCCGATGTGCTACGTTATAGGGTGTTGCTATGGAAACCATCGGACAAAAACTCAAGCGCATTGGTGCGTTACTTGAGCGTTCTGCATCTACGGAGGAGTCTGATGTGATAGTGTACCGTTGCCGCTGGTGTAACAGGGCAATCGACAAGCGCCGGGTTATGGCCGCTATCACACGCGGCCGTATCCCATCCTTTCATTCAGACAACTGCAAGAGCTATTTCTACAAGCGAAAAGCTAGAGAGCTGAAGCGAAAGGAGAAGAACTAATGCAACGGGCGGATTTTGCGGACGAGGATACGTGCCCACGCTGCCACCATAACTTAAATGACCATCCCCTTACAGCAAAAGGTACCTGCCGACCTGAAGTCATAACGTGGGAACTGGATGCGGACGGTTGGTACCGCCAAATTAAGACGCTAGGTAAATGCTCGTGTGATCTCACGTATAATGAAGCACGTTACAATCGAAAAATGCACCTCAAACTGCACAAGGCTTTACTTGAGGACGAAAGCGCCACATGAAAACAACTGAGTGGGTTATCACGCTTGTAGCAGCTGCGTTCGTCGCTGTGGCAATCGGAGTATTTTTAGGCGCTACCATCTGCCAGCGTGTTCTTCTGCCTTTAAAGCTCAATCCGACAACAGTAGTCTACCATTATATCGCTCCGACACCCATGCCGTTCCCCTACGTGCAAAATATATGTGCAAAGCAAGACGACACGACTGAAAAAATGCTCTTACACGCCATTCACCATAAACTGAAAGGATAATCACGTCATGGCACAATCGCGCACAATGGCTCCAACACGAATCTTCATAAACTTTGAGGAAGAAGTGGGCCAATACCCGATAGTTTTAGACACTATAGAAACACACCGCACAAGCCAACATCGCTATGTACGATTTTCAGTCACAGAGGCGGACGCATTTAGCCTGCAGTTGGCACGTGCTGCCCGTGTGATAGCTGGGCGTACGCCGGTTGGTTCATCCGACAAGCCACACATAGGACGCCGTGTCAAGCACCGGCGGCTCAAAGTTGAATATGGCGTTGTCAAGGAAATGCTTAAAGCAGGGCCAATGCGGGGCATTGACATCTTGGCTAAGCTCAAAGAGCACAACCTTCAGCATGACCGGTCCGTCATGTATCAGACACAATCACACCTGCATCTGAGATCAAAACACCATGCTGGACGCGGTATGACCGAATACTGGCTGCCTTCCCATCCTCCGACGGTAAAAGTATAATGCTGGATATAAAGCAAGCCATTACACAATGGCTGACAAGCCGGCCAGAACGTGCAAGTCATGGAGGCTTGCACGTAGCCGACGTAAGCAACGAGTGCCCGCGCTACTTGTGGCATAGGCTCAAGGGCACCCACAAACGGGAATACGATGGACCGACGCACTGTAAGTTTCAGCAGGGCTTGGGCATTGAGTCGTTCATTCGTACGGCACTAGCAGAAAAATTCGCCGCATATGGCTGGCATCTCATGCCTGAGTCTGCCGTCGTATGGCGGGGCGGCGATATGGTAAGCGCCCAGGGTAATACATACATTGGTACAGGAGCATGGTACATTCTCTCAGTGGAAGATGCTGCAAAAGAGCCAGTCTCCTCACTTGTCGGTCATCCCGATATGGTATTTGAGCGGGCGGGGGAGCGCCATGTCGTCGAGGTGAAAAGTACAATGTGGTTTCGTAAGGGGTACGCACCTATTGAAGCGCCTTCCGTTGCCGACATCCGTGCGTCGAATCAAAATTATATTTTACAAGGTGCCGCCTATGCAAAGGCTGTCGGTGCCGGCGAGTTTACTATCGTTGTCGTAGACCGCAGCACTGGACAATTTGAAACATATACGTTTCCGACAGCTGAGGAATTTTTGCCTTTTGCCGTGCGTTATACGTCAATACGTAAGATTCAGACTTCTGTCCAGGAGCCAGCGCCGGACTTGCCGCCCTGGACTGTATCGAAGTCCGGTCTAAGTTACTTGTGCAAGACATGTCCTGTCATAGAGTGTACGCTCAATCCAGCGCAGAAAGACATGCGTGTTGCATTAGGGGGTCCTTCAGACCCGTAAGGGAGAACAAAGATGAATCAGATTCTCAAAGGGGCGTATGAGCCTCGTAGCAGCCAATTCGGCGATCAGCTGACGGTGACTGTCCCTGGCCTTGTGCCTGCATTTTTTGTCGGTTGGACTGAACCCTTGACTCGCTTCAACCGCTTCGATACATGCAAGACATGCAAGGGTCTTGCAGCCGATCCACCGGGCAATCCGGCTTGTGAATGTCAAGGCACGGGCTTCGGCAAGCGCCGGGTTATTTGGGCTAAGTATGTCACCGCCGACGGCAAAGAACAGCGTGAGGAAATGACGTATAAACTTTCCTCGGGCGGTGCCGGTAAAAGCGGGCGGCACTATAGTCCCTCAACCATGTACTTGCGGGCACAAGCATTTACAGGACTAACGGATGAAGAGCAACTCGCACATTATGATTGGACAGACTGCCGTATCCCCGTGCAGCTGCTTATCAAGCCCAATGCCAGAGGCATCCTGCAGATTTCCGATGTCCTCGCAGTAGTAGAAAATATCTTTCGAGACAATCAAGCAACAGAACCACCCGGCATAGACGAACCTCTATTTTGAATGATAAAGGAGACAAACAATGCCAAAAGTAAAAACACCGGCAACACCTAATGGCGCTCTGCCGCAACAGGTCGTTGCTATACCTGCAATGGAGTTGCGTGAGGCGACCTTTACCCTCATTGGTACATCGCCGCTCATCGTGCATAACTGGTCTGAAAAAGCCAAGCGCCAGCTGCGGGAAAAACACGCCAAGGCGGCACGGCAGGGCAGAGAGAAGCGCGACCCGGAAGCTGAGTTTCAATCATCCCTCTATAAAATCAGCGATAAAGTCCATGGCTTCCCCGTGCGTGCATTCAAGCGTGCGGCTGGTGACGCTTGGACGCACGTTGAGGGCTTGCGCAAGGGTATCATCCTAGGCTCATTCCATATCATAAACGGTGTTTCCAGCAAGGACGGCGACTTGCTGCCACTTGAGTACAGCGACCTGCGTAAGCGTGAAGATATGGTGCGTGTCTCTATGGGTGCAGCAGACTTACGCTATCGAGGCGAGTACATAGGGTGGAAAGTAAATGTTACTGTGCGCTACAATGTGAGAGTTATCTCACTTGAACAAATCCTGAACATTTGCAACGTCGCCGGGTTTGCTAAGGGCATAGGCGAAATGCGTCCTGAATTGGGCGGTAGCAATGGCATGTTCGCAGTACAGGAAAAAGAACGATGAAAATTCGGAAATTTACTAACACGCAAAAAGGCTTTAATATTTCCAAATCAGATGTTACGACTGTCGGCAATCGACTGGATTCTCTTGCCGAACACAACAACGGTGATTTAACCCCCGACATTGTTCTGGGCGATGCTAAAGACCCGGCCAGTCCGCTACATCAATTTTTCATATGGGATAATACTGAAGCCGCACACAAGTTTCGCATCATCCAAGCCAGCCGTTTAATAAGTGCAATAGCCGTTATTGTTAAAACGAATGGTGACGAGCAGGCCATACAAGCTTATGTAGCTGTGAAAAATCCCGTGCCGCATGGAAGCAAGAACGTATGGCGTTCCATAGCACGCATTGCTACGGAAGAAGAGACACAACGACAAATATTCGCCCGTATGGCAAGCGAACTTGAAGCAATAAATGCACGGTATAGTCAGTACGCAGCCTACTTCGCAGCAGTGAAGAAGGCGGCAATTCATATCTCGGCGGCTGTCAAAACATTGCGCCCTAAGACGGCGAGCAAACAGCCTCGTGTGCAGGCAAGAATTTAAAACGCGGCTCGGCAGGTAGGGGCTCGGCGAGGAGGACCTGGCATATCAGGGCAGACTGGGCTAGGCAAATCCCGGCTTGTTATAGCCCGGCCGGACTTGGAAGGCATGGGAGGCAAGGCAGGCGAGGCGGGACGGGGCCAGGCACGACTTGGCAGGATATGGCATGGTGTATCGAGGCAGGCTGGACCCGGTCTTATCTGGTCTTGGCCGGGCTGGTCAAGTTGAGGTTAGGCAGGCAAGACAGGTCGGGTCCCGGCATGAGAGGCTTGGCAAGGTAGGCAGAGTATGAACGAACACAACCCAACAACGGATGAAGCAATGCGAGCCTGCTTGACTAAGCATCGCTATAAAGACAGGCAGCATGCACTATCTATGGCTCGAAAAGTCCAGGGCAGACGAGGAACTCCGCTCCGCTCGTATTGGTGCCCATTTTGCCGTGGCTTCCACCTGACGAAGAATATCTAGCCTTGCTAATGTTCTTTAGAGGGCGCTACAATAGAATGCACGGTCCCATCTTACGCTCGCCTTTCTTACATTATGCGGCTTGGAATACGGACCGTGCTATGGGGGCGGGGCAGGACCGCATCCTGTCCCGCAGGCTCCACTATCTTTTGTACCATGCCTAGGGGCACCCTGTCAAGTGACGAGACGCCGAGAGTTCGTTCAAACTATTGCGCCTATCGGCATATACCCCCGTACAGCCGCCATTATCAAGCGTCTTTCTGGCTATTCATATTGGACCTGGGATGAATGGCGCGAGGTCTTAGCAGCGGCACGAGCCGAACGCTGGCTGCCAAATATCACGGCTCAGATGATACAACGCTGCCGCAAGGCCGTAGAGGCAGGTCAACACCCCAAGGTATTCTGGACCATGTTGCACGGATACGTGCCCGAAGAGAGAATAGATGAGACTGACACAGCGCGACCTGACTAAACTGCAACGTGAAGGCCGAATTAGTGGTATAACGATAATGCCAAAATTGGCTGTTGGGTCAAGGTCATCACCACGACGCTATAGCCGAGCCGTCCCCATCGTTCTTGATACCCGCTGTAATGGCATTGTTAAAGTGATATGCAAGGGAGACTCGTATGATTAAACTATCTGCCACAGTCCGTAACCTCATCAACATATTCACGCTCATCGAGACAGTGGTTCTGACGATCTGGGTGCTCATACTATTCCCGTCGCTCTTACATTTGGCGATCGTGCAGCAATCCATTGCTTTTACGGTGCTGTACTTCGGCCTGCTGCTAGAGCACACGCAGTCGGTGAAAGCAGGCGTGTTGGCCGGGAAAGATAATCCATGAGTACATACCGCAAGAAGCCTGTGGTGATTGAGGCGTGGCAATTTAGCGTCCATAAGCGCGGCCTGGGCCCGGGCATCTGCTTCGGTGAATCTAACGAAGCTTGTAACACTCCGAAGAATATCGGTCTACGTCGTCGACCTCATGTTCATACTCTAGAGGGCGAACTAAGCGTGTCTGACGGCGATTGGATTATTTGCGGCGTAAAAGGTGAGTTCTATCCTTGCAAACCAGACATCTTTGAGATGACATATGAATTAGAACCAGCAGGCAAAGACAATCCGTGACCTTTGGCAGAGATGTGAAATCTAAGCGAAGCCAAAAAAGGAGAATCCCTCATCAGATCATCGCCGACTACGCTCGACGGTACGGCATCACGCCCTGGGCAGCAGAACTCATCCTGACAAACTATCACAGGCAGACCGTATTCGAAGGTATTAAGGAAGCGGTTTTAACGCCGCGATAACCAGCCGGCAATGGCAAATACGGCGCAGACGGCACCGATTGTCACCCACGGCACGGCAGGTTGTACGTGGATAACAAGCAACGCAGGGCCTGTCTTAGTCCGGCTTAAAATCACCATATTCGCCCGCAGGATTCCCTTAGTATCGATAGGCCCCCACACCTCAGCTTGGACGCCTGCATCTCCCCAACTGCATCCATTTTGCTGGGGTGGGACTAAAAAACCACATTCAGAAAATGCTCCAGCAGTATAGGCTGGGTTAGGATCGACAACGATACACCCAGCGATCTTAGCGCACTGGGCAACGCTATGGAAGATGCCAGAAGCCTGTGGAGCAAGTGTCGGGGTAGCACTAGGACTTGGACTAGGAGAGGCTGGGGGGATTGTGCCAGATGGCTTAGGAGAAGGCTTTAGGGTCGCAGAGGGCGCTGGACTAGGGACAGGTATAAACGACGGCTTAGGGATAGGAGGAGCTAATGTTGGCCTAGGGCTTGCGCTAGGCGGCGCCGTTGGGGCCGAGGGCACGGGCGTAGGCTTAGGGGCTTGGTGCGCGCAGGCGCTAAGCTGAACTAGGAGTGCAACTACAAGTATGCCGCAGAGCTGGTTCCTCATTGACGGCAAATTAGCCCTTGCCAAGCATTTATCGTCGTGGGCATACTCAAAGTCCAGGAAATTGCGCTGCCGAAGTACAGTGGATAGTTGTTGCTTATAACCATACAGTGCGTGTAACTGT
>Ga0187846_10000214_pt1 | contig 35606 bp, 22 predicted proteins | sample TC_taG_FD_161473 | JGI IMG/M metagenome (GOLD analysis project Ga0187846, IMG submission 161473) | Biofilm microbial communities from the roof of an iron ore cave, State of Minas Gerais, Brazil - TC_06 Biofilm (v2) | ecosystem: Environmental > Terrestrial > Deep subsurface > Cave > Wall biofilm... | reverse complement strand
CGATTGGCGGCGGCACGCGGGCTTTCGCGCCGAGAGCGCCAGGCATAGTAGCCGCTGACCGACAGACCCAACGCCGCGCACATCACTCTGACCGGCCAGAGGTGACGATGCTCATCGACGAACCCGAACTTCATCGGGAGGCCGCTCCGAAGATGAGCGCGGCTTCTTTTAGGATATCGCGCTCCATCCGCAGCCGCTCATTCTCGCGCCGCAAACGGGCATTCTCTGCTGCCAGATCAGACGGCGACGCGACCGGCGCTTGCTTAATCGGGCGCCGCGCCGGCCCCGTCGCCTGGCCTCGCAGCCGCACCACCCATCGTCTCAACACCGTCTCGTTCAACCCTAGCTCCGTAGCCACCTTGCCGACCGACAAACCACTGCTCATCACCCGATCAACCGCTTCGCGTTTGAAGACCTCCGGAAATACCCGGCGCGTTGTGCTCATCAGACACCTTCCTCACGGCTCGAAAGCCTAGCATCGGTGTCCACCAAATCGGGGGAGGATCAGCCATACTGGTCAAACGGCAGCGCGACTATCGTGACCTGACCGACTGAGCCCTATTCGCTTTCGAAGGAACGAGGCAGGATGGCCTCCCCAGACCTCGCCTGCCGGGATTCTTGTGAACGGCGCTACTACGGAGCAAGGCTCAAGCACGGCATCGTCCTCAATGACACACCCGAGAGAGACGGTTGTCCCGCCGCCGAGCGTCACCCGATGCCCGATCTTTATTGGAGCGGACGTAAAAACAAGGGCCCCGTCCTCGCGAGCTACCGCCGTATGAGCGACGAGGACCGATGCGCCACCAATCAACGCGTTATCACCTATTTCGGTCAAATCTGGGTCTACTATAAAGCCAAAGTTGACGACACCGCTTCCAAGACGCACCATCGGAGAATAGGCGCGCATCCACAGCGTGCTCAGGCACGGTATCCGTCCCGTCGCCCGAGCGAACGGCAGCCTCTCGACAACTGCCCAGCGCAGGTGGCACATCACTGCGGTGCGAAATCCGAGGCTCTCCGGCGAAAGACCGTGCCCCGGTCGCACCGCAAAGCGCCGGGGTTTTGGGTAGCGCTGGCCCATTCGTCGAGTGCTTGAGGCGCATATTGCCAGGTAGAGGATTACCCAAAAAAGGTAAATCACCGGCGCCGCAATCACCCAGACGAACCACGGCCATTGCGGCCCGGCACCGACTATGACCAAAAGCGCCGCGACTCCTGCGGCGGCCAGAAGCATCGGTCCGGCGAGCATTATTGCCGCGATCGCATTGTTCACCAACGTAGCGAAGATATTTCTGCTGGAAGACCCGGACATTGGAATGCGTCTCCACTTTACCGCCCCAAGACGACGGCGAGTCCACTTCGAAGGTAACAGACCACAGCCACAGGATAATGGGCATGAAAGGTGGCCCTACACTCTGTTCACGATGCATGCCGCGGCGCCGACGCATAATATCCGGGTTGGTAACCGCGAGTGAGAGACCCGTGAGGGCGGCCATCACCGCAAGTTAGGACGGGAATTCGGCGATCTCGAGCCGACCGGCCGCCCAAATAGAGTCTGCAAGACCACAAGGGCCAGAATTTGGGCAATCGCCTCGGCGATGATTGTCATGTGTGCGGGGTCGTCCTTGGCAGTGGCGCGCTGACCTGATCGAACTGAAGCGCGGCTAAGCGGGCATAGAGGCCGCCTTGATTTATCAACTCAGAATGTGTGCCCGTGGCGACCACTCGACCGTCTTCCATCACGATGATCCGATCGGCGCGGAGCACGGTCGCCAAGCGATGGGCAATGACGATCGTGGTGCGGCCCGCCGACAACACCGCCAGCGCGCGCTGAACAGCATGCTCGGATTCGGCGTCGAGAGAACTGGTCGCCTCGTCGAGCAGTAGAATTGCGGGGTCGCGCAAGATCGCGCGGGCGATCGCAAGGCGCTGACGCTGCCCGCCCGACAGACGGACTCCTTTCTCTCCAAGAAAGGTGGCGAAGCCCTGCGGCAGAGCATCGAGGAACTCGGTGGCATGCGCCGCCTCGGCGGCGGTGCGTATCTCTGCCTCAGCAGCGCCCGGTCGGCCGAAGCCGATATTCTCCCACGCGTCGGCGCCGAAGATCACCGGATCCTGCTGAACCAACCCGATGCGCTTGCGCACCTCGATCGGATCGGCGGCGCGCAGGTCGACGCCATCGATACGCACCGCGCCGCGCTGTGGGTCGTAAAACCGCAGCAGCAGCTGGAACACCGTCGTCTTGCCCGCACCAGAGGCGCCGACGAGTGCTACCGTCTCGCCTCGCGCCACGGCGATCGCGAAATCCTGAAGCGCCGGACGGGTGCATGATCCCGGGTAGCGAAAGCAGACATTCTCGAAGCTTACGACACCGCGCGGCGGCTTAGGCAGAGCCACTGGCGCCGACGGGGCCTGAATGTCGGCCACGCTGTTGAGCAGATCGGTGATTCCCGCCACGGCACCCGCCGCGCGCTGGACGTCGCCCCAGACGTCGGAGAGCGTCCCCACCGCACCCGCGACGACAACCGCGTAGAACACGAAGGCCGACAAATCACCAGCGCTAATCCGCCCAGCCAGCACATCACGCCCGCCGATCCATAGGGTCAGCGTGATCGCACCAAGGGCGAGGAGGATGATGAGCCCGGCGAGCATGGCACGCACCGCGATCCGCCGCCGCGCTACGGAAAAAGCCGTTTCAACGCGCGTCCCGAAACGGGCGCGATCCATCCCCTCATGGGTGAATGCTTGCACGGTGCGGATCGCATTGATCGTCTCTTCGGCATAAGCTCCGAGAGAGGCAATCGCGTCCTGGCTGTCGCGCGAAAGACGCCGCACGCGTCGACCGTAGAATATTAGTGGAACCATCACAACCGGAACGATTATCAGGACGAGAAGTGTCAGCTCGATGCTGGTCACGGCCAGCATCGCGAAGCCCCCGACCAGAAGCAGGGCGCTGCGCAGGGCTTGCGAGGCTGTCGCATCTATTATCGTTTGCAATAGAGTTGTGTCAGTGGTGAGCCTTGACAGGATATCGCCGGCACGATGGACCTCGAAATATGCAGGGCTCAGCGCGATCACACGGTCGAAGACGGAGCAGCGGATATCGGCGACAACCCGTTCCCCGACCCAGGAGATGAGGTAGAAGCGGCAGGACGTCGAACCGGCGAGCAGGACGACGACGCCGATAAGCCCAAGAGCCGCGCTGTCGAGCGTCGCCGCGTCGCCGCTTTTGAAACCATCATCGACGAGACGGCGCAGCCCTTGACCGAGCCCCAACACCGTCGCTGCGGCGACGAGAAGAGCCAGCACCGCACCGGCGATCCGCATCCGGTAGGGCAGCACAAATGGCAGAAGCCGGCGGGCTGCCGAAAACTGCCGCCATGGTGCCGGCGCAAGCGAGAGGACTAGGCCGCGCGGCAATATCATCCAAGCACCCTATCCGAAATTTCCGTAATTGCTCTTTCGGATGAGCTTTGCTTCTCTGTTACGCAGCCAGAGGGCATGGTGCCCGATTAGGCTGAGCTTTACCCATCCTAGAAAAAGGCTCCATGTCGAAAGCGTAAACCGCGGTAGGGCGCGCGCCGTTGAAGATCGCCACCTGCCATGCCGGCCATTCTGTAGATATGCCGCGCAAATTGTTTTGGTGAGATGCCGATGGCGATCCCATTGGTGCGCGATTTCACTGATCTCGCCATTGGGACTGATCACCCGACCTTTTGCATCGCAGATAAGAGTGCTTCCCTGAGCCAAGCCCAAATTCGCAACTCGAGTGAAATTCGGCTTACTAATCGCGGAACGTGTGAGACCCATGTGAAGAATGTAATTATGGAGGCCCTGATCGACTCCCCACGTCGAACTGGCTGCTTTGGACAGCCCCAGGGTGAGCAATTGCTTCTGAGCCAGATAGTCGAAAATCCCGATCGCGCGGCCGCTCACCGCCCCTGCGCAGGAAACGGTCTTGGACGACAAATCGCGGACGGCCTGTTTCCCGCACGCTATCTCGATCCCCCGGGCAGTAAACCAATCCTCGCCAATTGTAAAAGATGGCTCCTCGAGATAAAATTCGAGCTCTTCGCATGGCGTCCCGAAAAGCGGTTTTTGAAAGATCACGTCACGAACGTCGGTAAGCAGGATTTGATTGAATACGGCACCGGAGTCCCATTGCCCGCGAAGATACTCAAAATATGCGAAAGATCGCGCCAGATTGACATGCGCCATCGGTGACTTGGATCGATCGAAGGCGATGGGCTCGATGTCGTGACTTATAAGATAATCTGCCATCTTCCGCTCAGCAGGGTCGATAAACAGCACGATCTTGCCGGTAAATTGGCCATGCGCGCGAACCGATTCGACGAAGGGAGCGATAACGTGCGGCTTGTATCCCGTCGCGAATCCGAGGATCAGATCGCCGCGCGTCGGCAGAACACCGGCCGGCAATGAATTTGCAAACGCTAGGATGCTCGCTCGTATCGAGCCGACCTGATCGCCAGCGGCTGCACGTATCGCTGAGAATTTGATCATGTGTATTAAGCTCCGTTTCAACGGCGGCATACACCGGATCGGGGTGAAGCGGTGGACCCCAGCCGCTCGAAAGGTAAGGCCGCCCCCCTTCCGCCTTGAATACGTACCACTTTTTGTAACTGTTGGCTCGGTCGAGTTGTAAGCGACACGTCGGATAGGTCTTCAGATGGACCTCGTCGTAGTTCAAGCTTCGCCAGTTCCGCTTGACGAAAACATTGTCCAACCAGCGGCCGCGGCCGTCGATGCGGATCCCGCAACCTGTGCCTCCAACTTGTAGGTAAATTCCACACTGACGAATAGCGCGCTTGGTCGGTGTTGCAGATCTCTGGCCGCGCTTTCCTTGAGGTGTTGTCGGAAGGCATTGCGGCAGATGAAGTATTCTATCGGGTTTGATAGACGCCACGCGGAACGTATTGACTGTGCCGGTCCATCACAGGATCAGATAGGGAAAGTCTCCGGTGCCAACGGAAGGTAAGGCTATATTCAACGGTGCTTCGAGTAATAGCAATCCAGTCACGCAGGCGAACGCCAGTTTCAGGATGGGGATAGTGCCGATCCTCGCGATCAGATCATTGCCGAAATGCGACAGCGCAGGGCGATGTTAGAGGCGAGATGTTCTCGGTGAAAATCTCGCTAACCCAGCTACCGCAGGTCGCTCGCTACGGCGTCGTTCCGAATGTCCGGTCTAGGAATTCGATGTCGTGGGCGCAGAGAGCGTCTCTGAACCGGCCGATCTCGCCACGTCTCATCTTGGGATGACGGTTTTGCAGGCGCAGCCAGATTTCGGGGAAAACGCCGCGCTCCTCGACCTCTTTCATTGCGCGAAATGAGCATTTCTTCGTGAGCTCATCTAAGTCGATCGTCGGCAAAGACAATTCATAATATGACATAACGGTCTTAATTACTTTTTCAAAGTCGTGATGTAAGTCCTCATAACCGATACAAAGCACTGATCCACTGGATGAAATCAGATTCCACTGCCGGCGAAACTCGCAGAGGTTAGAAGCGCCGAAGTATGGATCTCGAATAAACTCGCTCAAAGTGCCGTGATATTTGAAAATATGTTGGCATCGGCCGATTATATGATGGTATAGGCTGACCATTATATCACGTGGGTCACGTTCAAGATAGACAACCTTATCAACGCAAAGGACTCGCTGTTGTCGTGCCTCGAAGTCGAAATCGAGAGCCGGTCTGGTCGGGTCGCTGTATTCGAATCCGTCGTGGTGAAAGCGGATGGCCTCCTCCACGCCGAGCAGGTGGAGCGCATATCTAAGCCACGTGCGGCCTGACTTCGGAAAGGAGATCAGCTCCCGTGTGAACCTCAAGTCCCGGTATTTGCGGAGCCGACGGCGGTACAGAATGCGCCGCGTCAGCGCCCTAAAGCCAGCGAGCGTGTTTATTGTAAGCGCCAAGCGCCCGTCGGCGAGAACGTCAGCATTCGTTCCGAAGCTCTCTGCCTCATGGTCTTACACCAACGCGCTTCGCAAAGCGTCAAACTCTCGTTCTTGATCGTGATGCGCTACCGCCACACCGCTCGCTGGGATCATTTAAAGCGACATTCGCCGGATTTTGGTCATCATCGCATCCCTGACTCGGCTTGGTAAGGCGACATCGCGGCCGGCGCCGGCAAAACACGAGCGAAGTGGGCGGTTGAAAGGCGCGCCGGAACGCTGAACTGGGCTGCTGTGCCCACACCGAGGTATATCTGTCACGTCGTTGCTTGCCGCGCTCCGCGCGCCTCATGCTGGCCAGACGGTGCCCTCAGTCGGGCGATCAGCGATAGGATGGACATCTGTCGCGGCACCGCAACCTTGGCCGTCTGGAAAGTCACGTAGCGCCCATGCACCGATCTTGATCAGCTTCTCACGCATAGGTGCGGCGTCGAAGGAAAAGGCGGCTACCTTCAAAGCGAGGGTCGCCCCGACAGCGGATCGTGCGAGGACGGAGTCAAACCGACGCTGGGTGTAAAGCATACCGATCGCAGAGCTCCAGCTTTGTTTCTCGTCGAGAGCGATGCTCAGGCCACGGCAGGCGAGCAGTTCGGCGACGCCGCGCCCGAGATCGACCGAATGGTACTCTAGCACAACGCGGTCGATAAGTGCGAACGCACCACCGGCTCCTGTTAATACATCAAGCTCGAGACCCTCTACGTCTATTTTCAAGAGATCGATCCGGTTTATTCCGTGCGTTCTCACCACCTCATCGACAGTCTGCACGTCGACGGTCAGCTGTCTCGCTTCGGCATCAGGGGTCCACTCAGGCCGTAGCGAGCCCATCACCGTAAGCGGCCGGGAACGAACAGTTCGGCCGCCTCCGCCGCCGCGCCGAGAGCGCAATTGGCGGCCGTCAGACGGCTTTCCAGTTTGTTGATACGCACGGATTTACGCAGCCGGCGATAGCAGTCCGGATATCGCTCGAAAGCGTTAAACATACGCACCTCGCCGCGCTTGCTGGACAGTGTAGACCTCATTATTGGCTCCGACATCAAAGACGATCCAGCCGGGTCGTGGCACGAAGTCTTCGAGCCTCTCGTAAATTCTCTCCCAATAGATCTCTTGCACGTTGTTTGACTCGCCGGTGCTGAGCCCAATGACATGTTTTACCCTTGAAGATGCACAGCTTCGTCTGCCTGAGCTTTTAACGACCCATTTAGCTGTGAAAGTAACGCCTTGAAGACTAAGCGCAGCACGCTCACTACCTCGCCGGGGTCGGTCGCCAAGCGAGCGTATTCAACAACCGCGGCAATGCAAATTTCTCGATTGTTGAAAAATCTGCCTGACGCGCCGGTTTTCGCAGGATAGCGTCTAGTTCCGCTCGCCTTCGGCCGAGGGCTTGGCTCTCTTTCGATCGACGAAAGAGGTGCAGGATGGCCGGTTTTCGAGCCATTATTGCACTACTCTGATGTGTTCGTGAAATGCTTCCACCGCGCGGGCAACACCGTCTTCTAGCCGAATTTGCTCGCCAAGAGCGGCCGCGCGATGGCGCATTTCTTTGCTGGCCGTCGCTCGAATCGCGCTTGCCAGGGCGGATTCTGTTAGTTGCTTAGCGGGGATAGGCCGTGGGCCAGCACCGAGCCGAAAGACGCGCTGGGCCCAGAACGGCTGATCGACCGAGACAGGTATAACGACGGATGGCAGGCCGGCGCGCAACGCTGTTCCCGTAACCCCGGCGCCGCCGTGATGTACGGCTGCGCACACCCGGGGGAACAACCAACTGTGGGGCACGAAATCGACGCTCAAAACCTCGTCGGCCAATCGGCCCGTGGCCAGCCCGCTGCCACCGGCTACCAGGAGGCCGCGTCGGTCGGCGCGTCTCAGCGCCCGAACCACCCGCTCGGTCGCCGCGTCGGGATTTGGGAACGGGTTGCTTCCAAATCCGACGAACACCGGCCGGGGCCCAGATCTGAGGAAGTCAAGCAATTCACCAGGTGGCGACCATCCGGGAGGATCATCCAGAAACCAATAGCCGGTAACGTGAACCCAGTCGCCCCAGTGCCGTGGCCTGGGTACGACCGCCGGGCTGTACGCCAGCAGCAGCGGTACCTGTTTCCGATCCATTGAACCGAACGGCTCGGTCAGCGCAAGCGGCGGCAGTCCGAGGATCTTCCGGCGCGCGGCGTTCGTGCTCCCTCGCAACTTCCTCCACATCAGGAGTCGGATGACCGTCACGAGGAAGGGGGTCCACTCTCCTCGCAGCGCCGCTACCAGAATTCTTCGAGCCTGCCAGTCGTGGCGCGGGTGGACCTCCGCTCGTACCAAAGGAATGCGCAGCCGCTCGGCAATATATGCTCCTCCGGCGAAATGGCCCAGCGGTGAAGACATTACCAGCGCCTGGACGTCCCGGCAGGCAGGCCAATAGTTTGCAATATTCGCCTCGATCAGTGGATCGACAACACGAAGTAGTGCGTTAAAAAAACTCACATCTCTGGTACGTTGCGTTCCGTAATCGCGCCCGAGCGCTGCAGCCACAATGTCGCGCGTACTACCGCCGATTGAGAAATGATCGAGGCCAAAATTGGCCACAAATTCCTCAAAGCCGCCTAGAGTCACGATGCGAACGCGATGCCCTACCCTTTGTAAACCAAGACCCAGCGCGACGTAGGGTTGTACATCGCCCAAAGAGCCAATGGCGAGGATATCGACGCGCATGGATTTAGCTAGCTCGGATACGCCACACTGGCCCCTGTCGAGCATTCATGCGCGGTTCTGATATGGTCGCGAATTGCTTCTACAGCGCGCGCAACTCCGTCTTCTCCACGGATTTGCTCGCCAAGAGCACGCGCGCGACCCCGCATCTCTTTGCTGGCGGTCAATCGAATGGCGCTGGTCAGAGCATCTTCTGTCAGCTGCTTGGCCGGGATAGGGCGGGGTCCGGCACCAAGCTGAAAGACGCGCTGCGCCCAGAATGGCTGATCAGCAAACACTGGCACGACGATCGACGGCAGGCCGGCACGTAGCGCCGCTCCCGTGACCCCGGCACCACCGTGATGCACAGCCGCGCATGTTTGGGGGAACAACCAATTATGAGGCACGGAATCGACGCTCAAAACATCGTCAGCGAGTCGGCCGGTAGCCAGTCCGCTGCCTCCGGCGACCACGACGCCCCGGTGACCGGCGCTTGCCAGGGCTCGCACCACCAGCCTTGTCGCCGCTTCGGGATCCGGGAACGGATTGCTTCCAAAGCCGACGAACACCGGCGGCCGACCAGATCTGAGGAAGTCGACCAACTCACTGGGCGGCACCCAGCCCTGAGGATCATCCAGAAACCAGTAGCCTGTAACGTGCACCCAGCTCTCCCAGTGGGGCGGGCTGGGCACGACGGCTGAGCTGTAGGCCTGCAACAGCGGGATACGCTTACGGTCCAAACTGCCGAATGGCTCTGCTAACGAAAGCGGCGGCAGCCCAAGGATCTTCTGGCGAGCAATGTTAGTATTGCGGCGAACCTTGCTCCACATCAGAAGCCGGACGGCAGCTCCGAGGAAATCAGCCCACTCTCCGCGTGCGAAGGCCATCAGGTTATCGCGCACCTCCCAGTCGTAGCGCGGGAAGAACTGCGTTCGAATTAGAGGTACGCGCAAGTGTTCGGCGATATGGGCTCCTCCGAGCAATAAGCCCATCGGGGAAATGATCAGCGCCTCGATACCTCGGCAAAAAGGCCAATAGCTGGCAATACTTGCCTCAATCAAGGAATTGGCAACACTTATCAAGTCGCGTAAGAACTCGAAGGCGCGGGTATGATGCTCTAGCCAGTCGCGCCAGGCATTGGGGTCCTGGAATTTCTCTGGCGGATTGCGCAAGATTGAAAGCTGGTCGAGCCCACGACTGCGAACCATATCCTGGAAATTGTCCAGCGTTACGAGGCGGACGCTGTCACCGGCAGATTGCAATCCAAGGGCTAGCGCCAGATAAGGCTGCACATCGCCGCGGGTGCCAATGGCTAGAATATCGATGCGCATTGGTGGGTCGAATGAAACGGGGAGCGAACGCTCACGGGCTTGTTGTGAGGCGGAGCGTATTCAGCAAAAACCACAGCACAACGACCCTCACCCTGCTCGCTGAAATCGTCCGTCCTCTATGTATGGACTCGTCCCGCTTGCCCATTTTCTGCCTCACCGCGCCGCCAGAATGCGCCCGCCCAGTCGATCCGTTCGATCGGTTCTGTGATGCCGTTGTGCTGGCGATATTCCGAAACAGCTTGCCGGGCGCCGCTGTGCGTGTAGTAATCGTCGACGATACAATAGCCGCCGACCGAGAGCTTCGGGTAAAGAGCGCTCAGTGAGTCCATCGTCGATTCGTACATGTCTCCATCCAAACGTATCAGTGCTAATTTTTCGACCGGCGCTCCCGGGAGCGTGTCATGGAACCACCCCGGGAGGAAGCGGACCTGGTCGTCCAAGAGGCCGTAACGCGCGAAATTCGCGCGCACGTGCTCGAGCGGGACAGCGAGCGTATTGCGATATTTCCACAGGCGATCTCGCTCGTCATCGCACCAAACGCCAGGTCGCGGTTTGGGAAGACCTTGGAACGAATCCGCCGCCCAGACCAACCGGGTCGTATCGCCGTAGGCCTTGAGCACACCGCGCATGAAGATCGATGCGCCGCCGCGCCAGACACCGGTTTCGATCAGATCACCCGATACGCCATCCTTAAGAATATGCTCGATGCAATACTGCAGGTTGTCCAGCCGCTTCAGCCCGATCATAGTTTCGGCATCAGCGGGCCAGTCATGTCCGTCGCTGCGCGACTTATGATTGTCAGTCTGACGCCGCACAATAGTCCATCCGCGAGCCTTTAGAAATGCGAGGACTGGGAAGAACCACCAACGCACGAGAAAGAACCAAGGTTCGGCTGCAGAATAAGTCTCAGCGCCGATAGTCCGCGTCAGACATTTCTTCAGCAGATCCAGGTATAGTACCTCAATTCGCGTGGCCGCCGGGGCTTCGGTGGTCATCATATGCGTATCGCCGCGGCAGCGGCTGCCCCCGACTGGCCGGATTGAGACGGTCGGCTGAAATGTCGCTCGAAACTGGTAACGGCTCGGGTGACGCCATCCTCGGCCCGAATCCGCGCAGCTAATTCAGCGGCGCGACGTTGCATGTCCGGATCAGAGGTGGCGACCCGGAGGGCCGCCGCCAGCGCATTTGCTTCGAGGCGCTTTCTCGGGATCGGCCGAGGGCCTACGCCGAGTTCGAACACGCGCTTACTCCAGACAAAATTGTCCAGGAAAAAAGGGATGGTGATGGTCGGGACGCCGGCGCGCAAGCCAATGGCCGTAGTGCCGACGCCAGCGTGGTGGACGACGGCGGCCATTCGCGGGAACAGCCAATCGAACGGGACCCAATCGACGGCGAAGATGTCGCGCGGCAATTCGGTGGGCGGTAGGCCGCCCCACCCGCTAAGCACGACGGCGCGATGTCCGGTCATCGCCAAGGCACGCGCGACGGTTCGGGCAAGCTCGGCTGTGTCAAGGTTGGTCATGCGCCCAAAGCCGCCGATGTAGACCGGGGGAGGGCCACTGTCGAGAAACGCGGCTAAAGCGGGTGGTGGCTGCCAGTCCGTAGACCGATCCAAGAACCAGTAACCGGTTACGTCCATCCAATCTCCCCAGTCTGGCGGACGGGGGGCGACCGCCGCGCTGTAGCAGTAGAGCAGGAGCTGTCGCTGCCGGTCCAGCTCCCCAAATGGCTCAAAAATAGGCAACCCCTCGTGCCCCAGAACGTCCCGGCAGGCGCCGGCCAGCTTCGGTCGCACGATCTGCCAAAGCAACTGGCGCTGTGCGCTATAGGTCGCGAGATTGAAACGCCCCCCGAGCCGGAGCCACGCCGGCACAAAGTCCGCAGGATACGCGCGTGTCGGCGAGACGGGAAAATAGAAAGCCCGAACGAGTGGTACCCCTAGCTTCCCGGCGATCGCGTAGCCAAGCAGATAGGTCAGTATCGAGACGATAATCGCGTCCGCATCCCGGCACGCCTCCCAGCAGTCACGCAGCTGTTGCCACATCAGCGGCGCGGTCACGTCATTGAATGTACGCCACCACAGGAGAATTTTCCGGCTATCATCGTGTAAGGCGCGAACTTGGCGATTTTCCTCCAACTCGCGAGGATCCCCGGCGATCGGAGCGAAATCCAAACCGTTCCCACGAACAAGATCCTCAAAGCCCGGATGCGCGACGATTCGGACGTCGTGACCGGCGGTCCGCAGTCCGGCGCCGAACGCCACGTATGGGCGCACGTCGCCTTGAGAACCGACGGTGATGACTCTAACTCGCATGTTGCTCTTTCGTCGTCTGCCCTGCGGCACCGAGCCGTTACGACTGTTGGCAAAACTCATTGGTGATGACTTCGCCTGGGAAGCGGGTGAACAGCTCGAGCCGCCGCACCAGCTTGGCGATCAGAATCTCCAGGTCGGTCGCGTCGGGTTCAAGAACTTCGCTGACAGCCTTTTGCGGATCGAGTCTAGCAATCGCCGCCGGAATTCGGCAGCTCGCCGCCAACGCTTGTGCATCTACGATCATCTTTTGCACATGGGTCAACTGTGTGACCGGGTTCTTAAACCGTTCGCGCTGGTTAAGGACATCCACCTCCTGCAACAGCTGCGCAAAAGTCACCGATGGGGTAAGCAGCGGAAAGGCGACAAGGTTCGACTGATCGGAGGGGTCATTGAGAGTGCCGAGAACTGCACCGTTCCCAGGGTCGACGACATTGAAGGGCTCGGTCGCGCCGTTACCTTGTGGATCGGCTAACACGTAATACATGTAGCTCTGACCGGTCTGGACGGTGAAGTCGACAAAAACGATATCTTCGGTTGTCCCTACCTGTTGATAAGCCCCCAGGGTTACATCGGGGATCTGGTTGCCCGTTATCGGATTGAATTCCTCGATGTTGCCTGCACGGAATCCGACAACCTGCCTCTCTGCGCGCCAGATTTGATACTGCTTGGCGCCGGGAGACGCTTTCCATGAGAGCAGTGCGCTGCCGTCTTTAAGCGGCTCCATCTCCACGCGGTCCGGCGGAACCGGGGCAGCGCGCGGGCCGTCGGTGCCGCGAAATATGGTAACCCCATAATAATCATTCGCGGTACCAACAAAAAGCCCGTGTGGCGTGCTCGCCATTGTGCGGACGCCATAATCGAAGATGCCGCCATATGGGTCGGTCGGCTTCGCGAAGCCGGTTGTCGTGACCGCGCTGTAGTACCAGCCGCCGTCATGGGATCGATAGAGCTGAGCCCCCATGTGGGGCAGCAGCAATGGTCCAACTGTCGGGTCAAACCGAGATCCGGTACCTAAGTTGTAGGTGCCAATGTACAGGTGTTGGTCGAAATCCTCCATCCACCATGCGTGGTCATTGGGAGTGTCGCCGAATCCCCCGTCTAAGCCGCTGAGCGGATACTTCACTTCTGAACCACCATCAGATAACGGCACAGCCCGCGGCGCCCCGACCACCAGATCCCAGGTGTCGTCGGGGTTGATGCGGATCACTTCGGTAAAGGTGGCCGTTCCGACATACAGGCGGCCACGGTAAACGTGCATGCTGACCACAGAGGTGCTGGGCATCTGCGTCAGATACGCACCCGTCGGCACGACAGTGATGAACTGGTACGGCGGCGTTCCTTCAGCCCGCGTCTTCAGGACCGTATAGCCGTTGATGGTGCCATTGGTCATGTCGAAGCCGCCGAGGTACAACCATCCGTTGAACGCCGCCAGCTCGTAAAACGTCATTCCCGGCGGACTTGCCAGGAACCACGAATTATCGCCCTTGGCCGGATCGGCCGATCCGATCAGCGCCCCGTTGCCTTCGATCGTGCCGCAGAGGACGAAGAGCCTACCGTTGTAGGATACAGGCGAGCGGTAGCTGGAATGGTCGGAGATGCCGGTGAGGGTCCCCAGAAAGGTTCCTGGCGTCTGTGGAACCGGGTTGAAGTTGATGCCGTCAGTGCTGCGCAGGATACGCGGTAATGGCAGCTCGTTCCCATTCCATATGATACCGGTGGTCACGCCGAAGGCATATAGTGCCTCGGTACCATCGGGCTCGGTGAAGGGTGCCATCCCGCGAATGGAGAACTCGTATGGCAACTTCTTCCCTTGCCACATCACCTGGGGTGGCTCGGGAACCGTCCCTTCGGGACCTGGATTATTCACGGCCAGAGGCGATTGGAACACGCGCTCCCAACTGTCGCCGTCGGGTGTCCAGCGCCAGATCTCTGCCTGCAACGAGAGGTCCGCGCCGTCAGCCGCACACGACAAATCCGGATCCGTGGGAGGATACGGTAGATAGCTGTTGGCAAAGTTCACTCCGAGGTTCAAGGCGGCAGCATTCCAAATGGCAAACTCACTTACACAGAGGTATTGACGGGCGGTGCCGACGTAGAGGTGACCGTGCCACCACGCCATCGAATGAGCCCAACTGTTATTGCGGTCACCAAAACCTCGTGGCGCGGCTTGTTGGAAGTCGTTCGCCGAGAGGGGTTTACCGCTGGGCTCCCCCGCCTGCGCGGCCGGATGGATGAGCCCGAGGAAAGTGATTGTCAATCCATACGCGATTAGAGTAGCGAATGCGTGCGGTGTCAGCCGGCTCGTTTTCAATGTGCTGCCTCCTCGAAACGAAAGATACGAATCTCTCCAGAAGCGGGGATATAGTGCGGGTGCAACTACTTTGATGGCTTCGTATAAAGGATTTTCCGGTCAGGTACTTCCGGGTTCTCCATGTCTTCGTTGAAGTACCAGATCGAAACCAGCGACTAGCTTTCTGCGGTACCGATGCGAAGCGCCAAACTAGGTGTATGGCTACCCCGCTCGAACACGATCGCGCCATCGTAAAAATGTATCGACAGGGTCGACCGAGTGAAGTCAGTGGGAGGCACCCGTCCGTTCGTATAATCCGCGTTCAGTTCGTCAATCAGACGCTTCGAAATTTCGATAAAGCTCCCGGGCGTACGCAGCCCTCCTTCATATTCTTCCCAATAAGCGGTGCCAAGGTCTTCTACCATGTAAACACCGTTTTGCGACAGGTGCGGGTATAAAAACGCGAACGAAGAGCTGACGTCACTCATTATATGACTTCCGTCATCGAGCACGATATCAGGTTTTCCTAACTCGTCGATCAAGCTCTGCAGAAAATCGGGGTTCTGTTGAGGGCCAATACGGATCTGGATTTGGTCTTCTTCGAACGCTTCGCAACTGGGATCAATATCGACGCCAACAATGCGGGCGTAAGGCCCAAAATATCGCTTCCACATCTGAAGGGAACCGCCTTCCCCGCAGCCAATTTCAATAAAAGTCAAGCTCTTATTGACAAAACTCTGAAAATGTCTCTCGTAAATCGGAAAATAATGCTTCGTTTTGTGGATGATTTTTTGGTCATTGGTAAGAAATTGATGCCAAAGGCCCATTTTCATCGGCTCCAGGTCAGGTGAGTGTCGGGAATGAACCCGTCGCATTTTAAATAATGACGCGCGAAATTCTTCAATGGAGGCATGATTTTTTTGGTGAAGGGTGATAACTTCTTCTGACGCGGGATGCCGGCCTAGAATAAATCGATAGCCGTTGATGATGTCGTCGCGTGACAACACTTCCGAATGTCCCTCGCGGAAACGTTCAAGTAGCGCTACGAGTCCGTCCCAGAACAGCCGTTCCGGCAACAGCGGCGGCTTTTTGACAATCGTTACTTTTAGTTCGTTCCTTGCGCTATCGTGTACAAACTCAACCACGCAGTCGCCCACCCGAGTCGGGCGAGTGGCAGTAAATACAGTGCCCTCTGGGGGATCGTAGACAATCCCGTGTTCGACACGACCGAACTCCTTAAGCCCGCTAAGGATTTCGGAGGTTACGCTAGAGAAACTACGGGTGGTGGGCATCAGCGTGCCTCCGGTGTTCGACTCCGCATACGGTCATTTCGGTTCGCAGGTATCCTCACCTGAGCACCGCGACAAGCACGATAGCCTCGCCTATGAATGCCCACATCGATTTAAATGATCAGCATCACGAGCCTCGACTGACTCACGCCGCTGCCGGTACCGGCGCCCCGTTCGCCAGGCGTTCCAGCAGCTCAGCGGCTCCGGCTGGCCCCGGCGTCGCCGCGAAGCGACTTGCCATCTGGCGGGCGTTCTCGCGGAAGCTCGGCTCCTCCAGCAGCCGCATGACCGCACCTCGGACGCGATCGGGAGTGCAATGCCGCGGCGCCAGACGCAGCCCCACGCCGGCCTCGACGACACGCTGCGCGTTGTCGCTCTTGTCCCAGAAGGTCGGCACGACCAGCAGCGGCACACCGGCTTTGAGGGCGGTCAATACCGTGGCCGCCCCGCCCGTGGTCACGAGTGCCGCGCACCGTGGCAGCAGGTCTTCGTGGCTGATCCAGCATTCGACGTGGATATTTGCCGGCAGCGCGACGAGGCCAAGCGCAGCGGGATTGCGCGAGGACTGACCGGTCGTCAGAATGACCTCGAACGGGCAATCGACCAACCCTTTCGCCACCGCGCGCAGCAGAAACGGCTCCTGGTACTGTGCGGTCCCTTCGGTGGCATGAATCCACGGCCGATCGTTCGGCAGTTCATCAAGCCAGTCCGGCGGCGCGCCGCCGGGCTTGGTCCAGACGCACGGACCGATATAGTGCACGTTGGAGGGCTGATCGCGACGGTTGTAATCTAGTTCGGGGACGCTGGGGATCAGATAGAGCGGTAGGCGGCCGGTGAACGCGTTCACCGAGCAGCCCATCGGGCGCAGACCGTACCGTGCCCGGATACGATTGACGTGGCGGCGCATATTCTGCGCTACGACATCGACCCCCACCTGCGCCGCGCGTGCCAGTAGCCGGGTCCCGAAGGTTCTTGGGGAGGGCAGCCCGGGGCCCCAGGGCGGCGCACCGGGCCCCGGGATCATCGACCCTATCATCTGCGTCAACAGCGCCACCGGGGCGCCGGTTAGCTCCCAGATCACCAAAATCGGTCCCCAGAGCGCGGGATCAGTGATCAATACGTCGGGTCGCCATCTGTTCAAAAGCGGCTGCAGATCCGCCACTTGCTCTGGGATAGAGTCGGCCAGCATGTCGCGGTAGGCGCGCATCGCCACGGAGAGCGTGCGATGCTTAGGCTGGGTTGCGGGGACCTGCGCCTCGAGGGCGTGGATTCGCTCCCAGCGCCGCGCGTCGATATGAACGAAGGGGAAGAGCATGAATCCCTCGCCCTCAACGACTGCGCGAGTAGATTCGTGGGTGTAGAACCCAACCTCGTGGCCTCGGTCGCGCAGCGCGTGCGCCACACTGATCTGCGGATACAGATGCCCGACGAACGGCCAACAAGTGATCAGAAAACGAGCCATCAGCGACTACCTCAATGGTTCTGGGTTCCGCACGACGGCATGGGGGGGATAATTTGCTGACCGACCGGCTTTTCCACCAGACAAGCCGGCGGCAGTCCCGTACCCCTATTTTGCGAGAGGTTACCTTCGTGAGCGGCGAGTTCCTCAAGCAGGTCGGCAGCCTGGGCAGCACCACCGTAACGCGCAAAGTCGGTCGCCAGGCGTCGCGCGTTCCGCCGGAATGACTGGTCTTTCAGCACGCGCTCGACTGCGTCGCGAACTTGTTCGGGTGTGCATTGCCGTGGTGTCAGTCGGACGCCGGCGCCGGCCTCGGCCACTCGCCAGGCGTTCTCAGGCTGATCCCATGCAGTCGGCACTACGACGAGCGGCACCCCCGCCGCCAGGCTGCCTAGTACGGTGCCTGTACCGCCGGTGGTGACCACAACGTCGATGCAAGGGAGCAGATCGCTGTGGGGCACCCATCGCTCTACACGCGCATTAGGTGGAATTGCAGCGAGCCCCAGCTCCTTTGCGTCGCGGTGCTTGCCGGTCGTGGCGATCACCTGAATGGGAAGGGACGCGAGACCTTGCAGGGCCGCACGCAAGAGGAATGGCGGCTTCGAGTGCAGCGTCCCCTCGGTCACGTAGATGACCGGGCGGTCCGGCGCCAGCTCGGTCAGCCAAGGCGCTGACGAAACATCGTTGGGCGTGTCCCATTGGCACGGGCCGATATATTGCACGGACTGCGGCAGGTCACGCCTGTCCCGGTCGAATATCGGGGTGCTGGGGACCAGGTACAGCGGCATCTGCCCGGCAAAGGCCGTCACGGTGCCGGTTATCGGCGGCAGATGATGGCGCGCCCGCAACTCATTAGCCGCCCGCCGCACATCTGCGGCGGCCTTATTAACCAACGCGCGGAGGGCACGGCGCCCCCAAGCGGCGACCGGTCCGCTGGCCTGTCGTAAGGGCAAACCGAGTATCGGGCCATCGGTTCCGGGCAGCATGCAGGCCGCGACATACGACATGATGGCCAGCGGAATATTATCACTCTCCTGCAGGACGAGAAGCGGGCCCCACATCGCCGGATCGCAAATGATTACGTCGGGTCGCCACAACGCGAGCACTGCGCGGAGGTCTTCCAGCTGAGCCTCCACCGTTCCCAGCAGCCACTCGCGCAGCAGCTCCTTGCGGTGACGAGCCCTCCACCATTGCAGGCTCAGCGCATCGAGCGCGCGCACAATCCGGTCGACTTTTGCCTCTTCCACGCGCTGAAATGGAAAACAGCCAACGTCCTCCTCCTCCAACAAAGCGCGAACAGAGGGCCCGGTATAAAAGGCCGCGTCATGGCCATGTTCGCGCAGAACACGGCCAACCGCCAGATTGGGGTAGATGTGGCCAGGAAAAGGCCACACGGTGAACAGAAATTTCGCCACGCAGTCGCCGCAACCCCCCGAGTTTTGGTTGCTATTGGCTGCTCGCGAGCGCACAACAGCCATTAACTTTCAGCTTTTAGCAGATGAAACGAGCGAAGCGCAACCGAATATCCGCCAAGACAGGTGGGTCTGGCAAGCACAAGATGTAGCAATTGGGGACAGAAGCCTACTATAGCTAGGAAGAGGATTTGCATCTTTTCGCCGGTCCAAAAATCTCCCGAATTTTAAGGTTAAAGACAACTTCTGACGCAGAACTTCGCCCACTCAGCCACCGGTGCGGTATCATCCTTCTGTCGGTTCGGTGATTAATCACCCGCCTCATCCTGTAATGCGGAATGCCTAAATCGCACCGCCCGCAAGGACCCACGCAATGGACACAGATCAGGTCAAATCCGTAATCGTCGTATCGGGACTTCCTCGATCAGGAACCTCGATGGTGATGCAGATGCTAGCGGCGGGTGGAGTGCCTGTCATAACCGATCGCGTCAGAGCTGCCGATTATGATAATCCACATGGCTATTACGAATTCGAACCGGTCAAGCAATTAACCAAAGAATCCTCGTGGCTTGACACTGCATCAGGTAAGGCAGTCAAGATAATCTACCGTTTGTTGTATGATCTCCCGGACAAATACTGCTATAAGGTGATTTTCATGAGGCGTAAGCTTGAGGAGATTATCGCCTCGCAAAAGGCTATGTTGATTAGGCTGAACAAGCAAGGGGCCGCGCTCGACGAGAACCGACTGGCCCATGCATTTCACAACGATCTGCAAAAGCTGACCCGGTGGATCGGCCAGCAAGTGAACTTCAAGGTCATCTATGTCGATTATGACGAAGTCCTCTACGCTTCCCGATCGACCGTCAGCACAATCGAGCAATTCCTGGGTTGGCCGCTCGATCGGAACGCGATGATCGAGGCCATCGACCGATCGCTGCATCGGCAGAAAAGCGCCGCCGCCCGGACCGACCATTGAATTCCTTGGCGCGGCGAACTACTACCGAGCAACTGGGCGCGTCACCCGACGCATGACAATGCCGAAGTAGAGACGCTCAAACGACTCCCCCGGTAGCCAATGGCGGAGGGCCATTGCCAGCTTGGCCTTACGGCCGATCATATACCGTAATTTGGGCCGCTCACTCGTCAGCGCCTGGTAGACCGCCGCCGCGACATCGGCCGGGGTTGTCTTGGAAGCGCGAACCAGCTGGTCGGACTCCTTTTCCGCTTGGCAAAACCAAGCATAGTAAGGACTTTTCTGATCCTGAGCTCCTTTGGCTGTGCCGCGGTTGGTCGTCCAACGCTCGGTCCTGATAATTCCCGGCTCGATCAGAACCACTTGGATGCCCAGTGGGGCAACCTCCTGGAACAGCGACTCGCCGAACCCCTCCACAGCGAACTTGGTTGCACAATAGGCGGTTACCCCGAGCGAGCCGATCCTTCCTCCGATAGAGCTGACGAGGATGATGCGGCCGCGCCCCGCGTTGCGCATATGGGGGAGCACAGCCTTTGTTACCGACATGACGCCGAACACGTTCGCTTCGAACACCTGGCGGATCTCTGCATCGGCCAGATCCTCGAAATAGCCCCTCAGACCCACACCGGCGTTGTTGATCACACCATAGATTGCGCCGCACTCTGCAATGATCACCTGGACGGCGCGCGCGATGCTGTCCTTGTCCGTCACGTCCAGAGGCAAAATCCGGAGCGACGCCTTGCGATCATGAGCCAGCGCGAGGAGCTGATCTGCCTGGTCGACATCCCGCACCGTCGCATAGACCTGAAAGCCGCGCTCGGCCAAATGCACAGCCATCTCCCTGCCGAGACCGGTCGAGCTGCCAGTGACGAGGACGCTATCTTGCATTGCGTGTCGAAGCGCTTTAAGCCACAGCTCGGCCCATGCCGCTGTCCGAAAAAAACTCCTTTACATGGCTGATCAGGATCTGCGGCTGCTCTAAAGGCCCGAAATGTTCGCTATCAGGGACAAGGACCGGCGTACAGTTGGAAAGCCGGTCCTTGAGGTATTCAAAAGTCCCGAGGAATACCGAATCAGCCCCATATACAAGCAAAATCCGGTGATCCACTTCCGAAATCTTGTCCAGTGTCATACCGGCTGGATCACCATAATCCCTCGCCGCGGTAGTGGTCTCAAGCAACCTGATGAGGGGGGCGGAGCGCCGGGCCTGTCCCCTCCTGAAGCCAAAGATTTTCGGGATCTTGAAGCTCGACCGCACCAGATATTCGATGTCATGCCGTTTCTCGGGCGGGACGGAAACACCTCCCGCACTCAATTTGTCGTTCCAATATTTCCAGCCAATCCACTCCTCCCTCTCACGCAGGGACTGCAGAGCTGCAATAGCGGGTTCGACCAGCACCAGCCGGTCGACCCGCTCCGGATAGAGGATCGTGTAGTGCAGCACGATTTCGGCGCCAAAGCTATGACCGACCAGATCTGTGCGTTTGATGCCGAGGCTATCCAAAAGACGGTTCAAGTCCGCGGCATGATCGGCGGTTGTGTAGCCCGATGGTGGCATATCGCTGTAGCCATGCCCGCGCAAGTCGTAGCTCGTTAGTCGATACTCCTGCATCAGAGCCGGGATGATCTCGAGGTGCCAGATCGCCTGGTTTCCGGTGATGCCGTGAACCATCACCACGTTCGGTCCTCGTCCAATTTGTTGATAGTGGAGATGGATGCCATTGACGAGAGCCTTGGGCATTTTACTCCTCGTCTATTCCATGTAACCGAGAGCCTTAAGTTGCTTTATAACTTCAGCCTCGGTATTCACGTCCATTGCCATGGCGGAGTGCTCCACACCCGTTTCAGACCGAGTAGCAGCTCCCTGCGATACCGGGTGGGCTTTCATGTATGATGGCTCAAATATTTGTTGCGGTACGCTCCCCTCGAAGTTTTCGGGTACAGGAAGTCCGAGCGTGTAGAGAAGCGTCGGTGCGACATCGAGAATCGACAGCGGAGCCGCCGAAGCACCTCTGCGTATACCCGGTCCAGCCGCTACAAAAATGCCTTGCGGTCGATGCGTTCCGCTGGGCTCGGGCCGCGGCTTGAGAACCACGTCCGAAGGAAGAATGGAGACAAAACCTCCGTCACGCAAACTGAGGGTCAGGTCTGGCGCGAACGCCGTGTGTTTTCCCGCGAAGGCCTCCTCACGGGTCCAGACCCGTGTCACCACCGGCGCGCCCGTGGCCGGATCGGTAAAGCCGAGCAAGGACGCCATTACTTGCTGGCGGAAAGTCTCGTAGTCCTGCTCGGCTCCTCCTGTATGTTTGGGTAGCGAAAAATAGATGCCATTGCCGCTAGGCGTTGGGCAATAGGCAAAAGTTCGATCCCAATCCAGCTCATAGAATCGGCGTGCCATCGTCTGTATCCCCAGGGTTTCGGTGTGTTCCTGTTCCAGTTGTCTCTGGTCGTTCCAGTTGAGATAGCCCTGTTGATGAAGCCAGGCATTGAGATGGAAAACTTCGGTAGTCGCTCCGAAGCCATGGTCCGAAGCGAGGATGGTTGTCGCATCGTGTCCGCCCGAGGCTATGATCTCGGCCAAGAACCGATCAATCGTGCGAAAATATTGCAGGCACAAGTCCCGAGTCTTAACCTCCATAGGCGAGGGCGAACTCGGGAAAAGCTCGGGATCTAAGAAGCGCCAACAGAAATGCTGAAGCTTGTCGACGCCATCAAAAAGAACGGCGGTCAGTTCACAGGGCTCCTCACGCATTAAATAGCGCAGAATGTTGAACCACTGTTGCTCCCTGCGGATATGCAGCTTGATCAAGTCCTCGTAATCCTCCAGCTGGTGATAACCCTCGAGCGCTTTGCCTTCCAACGACATATCCATCGCCAGCTCGCGCGCATTAAATTCCGGCAACGCCCTGAGCTTATCGTAGAGGTCTGAGGGATGGCATGCGAGCCGAAGGTGCCGCCAGGGCACCCAGCCCGGGACGACGCATCCTGAAATCCGAGGAGCCGGATACGTCAAGGGAAAGTTCAATACCGTGGCCCTGAGATAGTGGCGTGTGACGATGGACCAGATAGTTTCGCAAGAGACATCCCGGGAATCTACCATCCGCAGGTACCGGCTATCGGGGCGTGACTCAAACCGCATAAAGTCGAATATGCCGTGATTACCGGGGCTGCGCCCCGTCATCAGGGATGACCAGGCGGGCGGTGTTAAGGGCGGAACCACGGAAGTCAACTCGGCGCGGGTGCCCGAACGGAGCAGGTCTTTGAGAAAGGGCATCACGCCCTCTCTCACGAGAGGATCGAGGATCGAAAAGGTCGCGCCATCCAAACCAATCAACAAGGTGCGGGGACGCATCAGCGGCTTCCGTCATCAAGGTGGGAATGAATAAAATCGACCAATTCGCCGACCCGTATGTCCTTCACTTGTCTGCGGCCGAGTTCCGCGAGAAGCTCAGGAAATGGAAATTGACGTTGATAGTGGTCTTGTACGTGCGAAGCGAGCACTACTGCATCGATGGATTCGAACCCCAGGTCCGCAAACAAGAAAGTCTCCGGCGAGATCTCGCCGGAATACTCCCAGTCTCTGGCTAATTCGGCGAAGAGGGTCAGTACGTTCGCCATGACAGACTCTTTGTCGATAGTCCTCACGATGGTTTCCTTTCACAAAGAGTGCTCGCAACCACGTAATCCCCTTCGCGTACCGTATATGCCAATAAATCAATGCCCTCAAAATCGGCGAACGCCTCAAGAAGTCTTCCTTTGAGAGCGACCGTTACCGTGCCGGTCCGCAGATCGAAGGCCTGAATTCGGACGCCATGCGGGCCATCAATGAGGCCTCGACCGAGCGCCTTTGCGGTGGCTTCTTTGGCACACCAGAGGCGCAGGATCCATTCGATCCGGGCGGATTCGGGCATCGCTGTCAACAGTCGCTGCTCGTCCTCAGCGAAAGCCACCGATTCGAAACTCGACGGCAATTGGCGCACCGCCTCGAGATCAATACCGAGGTATGGACCGTCGCTCTGCTGGCCGAAGACGGCGACGGCCATCCCATTAGAGTGCGTTAAGGACAGCCGGGGGACGGCCGGGAGCCCTGCGGTCCAAGCTCCTCGGGGTATCGGATGGCCGTAGTCATCCTGACCAATCTCTATATCGGCAGGGTAGAACTCCAGCTGATAGTGCTTTTTTAAGAACATGCGTACCGCGTCTTTCGCGGCCGTTCGGCCACTTAGCCACTCTTGGCGGCGCCTTGCCGGCCCCTTGAGACGCTGGAATGCGCCGCGCTCCGAACGGTTGAGCACGAGCGAGGCCCAGAGGTCTTGCCAAAGCCGGTTACTGTGCTCCAAGAAGGACTCCAGCCGGTAACACTCGAAGTTGTCCCTTTCGCGAAAAGGCTCAAGAGGGCTTTGCCACGACAGACTCATCAGGGCCTCTCGCGGTGAGACCCAGAAGCGATGAAACCGTTCCGGGAGATCGAAGCGGCGGTCCTCCCATCCGCTCAGTTGCATCCATAGTGTTCCATCCGGCCCGAGAACATCGAGGTCCGAGCGTATCCGGTCATTACCTAGTAATTCGAGTTTTAACCGGCAGCTAACACGCTGGCCAACCGGTTGGTTCGGACCATATACAATCAGCGATTTTACATGATAGGGGAAGACTACATAACCCCGCTCCAAGTATTCTGCTGCCCAGAACCCCACGAGCTGCCCGGCGGCATCCAGCACTACGGGATCAGTGATGAAGCGCGGGTTTGGAGTAGACCGGAATAAACCTTCGGGTGAAAGGACCTGCAGCTTCCCAACCAAACCATCCTGTCCAGACCGCTCGACTGCCGCCACCCCTTGAAAGCACGGACCATGGAACATCAACCGCCGGTCATAGAGCTCAGCCGACGCGAGGCGTGATTTCCGTTCACCGGCAAGCGAGAACGGCGTAACGGTGGGCGATGCCGGATAAGCGTCCGCAAAAATCATGACGCCGCGGATAATCGGGATAGTGCCGGCCGGCTTATTGTTGGCCGCTTCACTCCCCAATTCGTGCACCTGCACTTCGATCTCGTGGGAAGCGCTCGAAATCCTTGATGCCGAAACCCGAAGGATAACCGGCTCGTCCACTTGGATCCAGTGATGTGCTTCTATATCCCGCATCCCGATCAGGATCTTGCCTGGCATTAAGGCAGCACCAGCTTCCGCCAGCATCTCCATGCTCATCGTGAGTGGAACCACCATGACCGGCTTGAGCGTGCGATCGGTAAGGGAGATTTGACCACCCAGTGCGTGCTCGCGCAAGAAAAGGTCTTCATCCTGATCGAGCCGGCGCAGCGCCACCAGCTCCTGGTTCGGCGCTTGAGAGGTTACCGTTCCGAGCAAGGAGAATTCATGCGTTGATGCCATTGCTGTATGGCCGTTGTCCTGTCCTTGCCCATGCTGGCGGCTGCCCAAGAACGCCTGCATCACCTGGTGCTGCAGCTCCAAAAAGCTCTCCATCCCCTTCGCGTACTCTTGCATCACCAGCGCGGCCCCGGTCGCAGGGGGATCCCGTACGCTGGTCGGCAGCGGTTTGGAGACTTCGGTAGCAATATTGGACTGTGTCGACTCGGAATCCGACCTCGCTTTTCCCGCCGACGGTGCTATTCGCGGTGCTTTGCGGGGAGCCGCTTCCTGATGGCGCGGTGCCACGCGTAGGCTCGGCACCCCGAGAATGAGTTTCCGCGGAGGGATACCGCGCTTGCCCGTGCTTTCGGTCTCGGCAGCTTGCCAGGGCAGGCGTTGCGGGTTGCGGCGGGCGTAGAGATGCTGCAGGTTCATCTGAATACCCTCGGCCGCGAGTACGCCTACCAAATGGTTGAGCTGGGTGACGCCGGAGCGCCGCGCGATATTGGCGGGCATGGCCAGATGGGGCGAGCCGCGCAGAATATCGTCCACAAAGGCAGTAAGGTTACCTCGAGGCCCCACCTCGACGAAGATCCGTACCCCATCGGCGTACATTCGCTCTATCGTCTGTTCGAATAGAACGGGGCGCACCCAATGTGCGACGTACAGCTCCTTAATCTCAGTTAGGTTTCTTGGGTAAAGCGATGCGGTGGTACAGGAATAGACATCGATGCTCGGCGCGGAGATAGGGAGTTGCGAGAAAAACTCGCGACAGGCGCCCTCAGCATAGGGCTGGAACATAGGAGTGTGGTAAGGCCGATCGAAGGGCAGGAATTCGTAAATTAGCCCGCGTTGACGGAAGCGTTGAACGGCCTGTTCAATCACATTCCTATTCCCGACAACAACATTCTGGTGCGGACAATTTTCCATCGCGATGTGGATGTCACCAGCCACTTGCTCGACAATGGACTTGACGGTAGCAGAATCGGCCGCAACTGCGACCAAAGCGGTCTCTGGAACGGGATATTGGATTGCCAACCGGTCGTGCGTGCCATTCCATGCGAGGATGGTTTTATCCAGAGGAATAATACCCGAGGCGAACATGGCCGAGTAATCGCCGGTGCTATGACCCAAAACGGCGTCCGGCCGGATTCCCAACCGGTTAAGTAACGATGACATCGCATAGTTGGCGATCAGTACCGCCTCTACGGCACCATCGATCTGCCACAACAGCTTTTCTACCAGATGTCGTTCGCGCTCCGATGCGAGAGAGCGCGGGAAGATGGAATCACTTGGCAAATATTTGCGCGGATGATCGAAGAAGACCCGATCGCCCAGGTCGAAACAGGTTCTCACCTCTGGGAAATGCAGACAGAGATCCAGCAGCATGTTTGCATACTGAGCACCTTCGCCAGGGAACAGAAACGCAAGCTTACCTTGCTGGCTTAGCGGCTCTTCAAAGAAGTAGATCCCCCGGCTATCCTTGATCTGCCGACACCGAGTATCGGCAAGGCGTTTTTGGACATGTTCCAGTTTCTGCACCAGATCCGGCACGGACGAGGCGACGATGGCCAGACGATGAGTATCTTCTTGGAGTTGGTGGTTGAGCGTATATGCCAAATCCTTGAGAAGTATTTGGTCCACTCGATCGAGATAGCGTTGAAGCCGTTTCCCCTCCTCGAGCAGATCCTGCCGGGATGTGCCTTCGAGAACGCAGAGCTCGGTCTCCCAGTGGAATAAATTACTACGCCCTTCCAGCTGACTGTCGGGGTACTCTTCGAGCACGACATGGGCATTGATGCCGCCGAACCCGAAGGCGCTCACACCCGCTCGGCGGGGCGTCGGCGCCCCGTGGATCCAGGGACGTGTCTCCGTGTTGATGTAGAATGGGGTCCTCTCGAGTCCAAGTGCTGGGTCCGGATTATTGCAATGGAGCGTCGGCGGCAATACGCTGTGATACAGCGCCAGTGCGGTCTTAATGAGACCGGCGATACCGGCGGCCGGCATCGTGTGCCCAATCATCGATTTGACCGAGCCTATGGCGCAGCTCGGCAGCGCGCCGTGACGCTCGCCGAATACCTTGGTAAGCGCCTGAATCTCTGCGGCATCACCTACGGGCGTGCCCGTCCCATGTGCTTCTATCAGACCGATGCTTCGAGGAGAGATGCCTGCCATTTCATAGGCGTAGCGCAGCGCCAGTTCTTCGCCTTCCACGCGTGGAGCCATCACATGCAGGGCACGACCGTCACTGGCGGTCCCCACCCCTTTGATCACCGCGTAGATCCGATCGCGATCCCGCTCGGCATCCTGCCGCCGCTTCAATACGACCATTCCGAGCCCTTCGCCCAGGATCGTCCCGTCCGCATCCTTATCGAATGGACGGATCTGCTCGCGTCGCGAGAGGGCCCCCAATTGGCAAAACAGGATAAAGGCGGGTAGCGAGGCGTTGACGTTCGCGCCGCCTACTAGTGCGAGGTCACATTTTTGGCTGAGGAGATCCCGCATCCCTGTCTCAACAGCCAACAGAGCGGAGGCACAGGCGCCGTCTACCGTGAATGCGGGGCCCATCAGGTCCAGTCGATTGGCGATGCGACCGGCGATGATATTGCCGATGAGGGCCGGCGCAGTATCGGCGCCAAACGGCGGAAGCCCTGCCTTGAGTTCCCGCTTGATAGCCTCGACGTCCGAATCGGTGTACTCGGGATGCAGGTTCTTCAATACATGCAGCACTTGCTCGATGATTTGACCGTGGTATGCCACGGTCATGTTGCCGCGATTGATATAGGTGCCTTTTCCCAAGATGACCTCGGTGCGGGCATGCTCTTTGGGAGAGCCCAGATACCCGGCATCCGCCAGTGCGGCGCGCGCCACCTCAAGTGCCAGCCACTGGTCGGGCTCTCCTCCATCCACGGTCGCGGGCATAACGCCGAAATCCAGTGGCTGAAACTGAGCCATATCGCCGATATAGCCGCCGCGCTTGCAATATACTCGGTCGTTTGCATTGGATTTGGGGTCATAGAAGACCTCGGGGTCCCACGTATCGGCGGGCGGATCGCTGACCGCGTCGGTCTTAGAAAGAATATTTTGCCAATATGTATCGAGATCGGGGGCGCCCGGGAAGAGGCACGCCATCCCAATAATTGCCACGTCGCCTCGCAACGCGGCGAGATCTGTTCTGCCCGTGGTTGTGTTCACGTTTAATTTACAGCGACATCAGCGCTCGAGTGCCGCCGCAGAAGCGCTGCCGGCGAGACGGTTCAAGGCGCTGGTGCAATTAGCCTCGATATCCTCCAAAACGCCTATGACGCACCTATGGGAGTTGATGAAGATGAGATCGGAATGGAATTTCTGGGAGCCAATATTCGGTCTGATGCGCACCTCGCAACGAACATCTGTTCCCGGCTCGGTACCGAAACGCCGGTAGGCTCGAAAATGCGACGGCAGCGCGGTCATATCCCAGTGCTGGCGTGACCACAGAATCAGCAACTGCAGCCCGCTGTCCAGCATCAATGGATCAATCAGCCAACGCCCGTCGGGCGCATCGGTAATCCAAGTCGCCGGGGAGGAGGAAGCCAAAGCGGCTACGATACCGTCGCTCCCGATGTAATCTATTCGATTGATCCCTTGAAAAAGTGGGCCATGAAACAGCCATTGTTGGTAGATTTCTGAAAAGTCGATCGACAGGCCGCGCGGCTCGGCAGGCGCGATCGGTTCAAAGGCTGGCGGCTCAGGCAGCTGCGGCACAAGATCGACCATGGCCCGGTAATGGACCTTGTGCGGCGTCTCGGTTCCGATGATCTCGACCGCAATGCTCAATGAATCATCAGCTGCCATGGCCTGGGAGTTGCCTACCACGCGCAGGGTCTTGGCCTCGTCCTGCAGAACGATGCCCTGCAGAACAAAGAGGTCACGGATGCGGGCCACCTGCAGGTGCGGCCACCCCTGCGCCGCCACCTCAGCCATCAATTCGGCGGCCATCACCAGCGGGAAGACTGGGCGGCCGTTGAGGCGGTGGTCGTCCAGGTAGCGATCGTAATCAAGCTCCAATTTGCGCTCGAGATGAACCGAGCCATTTGCTTGTGAAATATTCGTTCGCCCAATCAACGGCAGTGACTGCTGCGCAGCGATCGGCGAATCTTTCGATCGAACGGCAGGCGACTGCCACCGAGCCCCGCCGATGACGACCTCGACCTCGCCCTTGCGTCCATGATGCAATTCTTCGTTGAACCGGAGCAAACCCGTGGATGCGGGTATCAGCTTCACCCCGCGTTCCGCAAACAGTTTGCGCACCTCGGGCGATACCATGCCGTCGGCATCCCATGGCCCCCAATTGATCGAGACCACGCGACCCGGCCATACTCTGTCCAGTTGGACCGCCAGCTTGTTCAGCACCTCGTTGGCGGCAGCGTAATCGCCCTGCCCGCTGTTGCCGAAGCGACCTGTAACCGATGAGAAGAACACCAGGAACTGCAGTTTCTCCGGACGCAGCCTCCGGCTTAGTATAAACGCGCTGTCCGCCTTGGTGTCGAAGACGCGATCGAACGATTCGGGCGTCTTGTCCTGGACCAGCTTATCCTCAATGATCCCCGCGCCGTGAACGACTCCGTCCAATCTGCCAAAGGTGTCGTAGATCTGATCGATTAGGTTGCCGAAGGCTTGGCCGTCGCGCACATCGACGGAGTGGTAATGCACAGTTGCGCCGAGGCGCTGCATCGCCTCGATGTTGCTGCGGACCTCTCGCTGCGCCATCAGACGCGCATACTCTTCCTCGACGCGCACCGGGGTCACCGGCTGGCCCTGATTGCGCAGCAGCTCGATCAGCGCTGCCTTCAGCTCTTTGGCGGAACTCAGCCCGCCGGTCTCCGGTGACTCTTCGGGATCGAGCAACGGCGACCGGCCCACCAATAAGAGCGTGGGCTGGTATTGTTCGGCGAGTTGGCGGGCCATCTGGGCGGTGATACCGCGAGCACCACCAGTGATCAGAAGAACAGAAGACGCGTCGAGCTCGAATGCAGATGCCCCATCCTGTTCAAGAGGAGCATGCCGCAGCTCCAGAACCAGACGGCGGTGGCCGTCGTAGCCGACCTCGACCTGATCATCTCCTTCCGTGAACTCTTCTAGCAGGTGATCGGCGAGCGCTTGCGCGGGTTCCTCAGGATCGAGATCCACTGCCTTGATCCGCAGTTCGGGCCATTCTTGTGCCAGCGTCTTGATCAGACCGACGACGGCTCCTTGCCCGGCGAAACAATCCTTCGCGTCCACTGACGGGTCACTAAGGAAGGCGCCTCCCATGCCGGTCGCAGCAATAAGGCAAGCCCCGCCCGCCTGTGCCGCCTGTAAGAGATCCTCGGTTGCTGTTTTGGCTAGATAGAAGAGGCTCTTGGTCTCAAGGCGCAGGCGCTCCCGCCAGCCATCAAAATCTATCTTTGTGAATTCCGAGCCGTTGCGCAGCGGGAGGAGGTGGACGATCCCGCCCAGTGGTCCTTGCGTTTCATGTATCAGGTCTATCAGCCGAACAACTGCTTTCGGCGAGCTCAGATCCGCCTCGTAAACGCCTTGGTCGAGAGCGCACGCGCCTTGGCCGGATCGCACGATGGCGACCGACCGCCCCGTTTTGCCCAGCTCGGTGAACATCGCCGGAGCGACACCCAGCTCATCGTCGGTGAGCAAGATTACGCGATCCTTCGCCAAGGTTCTGATCGTCTTTCGGAGGGGTGTATGCACTGCCGTCAAGGTGAGGCGCTCGATTCTGCCGAGCGCTTCGAGATCATGACCGCTCTCGGATGGCGCAGGGCTGATCGTTAACGGACCGTCCGGGTCCAGCTCTGGAAGTGGGGGCTCGGACCCATTAGGCTGGGTTTCAAGGCTCAGCTGCTCGACAATCCGCTCGATTATGGCACGCAGGTTTTTCGCTCCGGCGAGCTTTTCGATCAATCCGTCTCCGTGCCCGGGGCCGGCGGTCAGGACGGATTTCTGGAAATTGCCGAGAATCTCCACCCGTTTGATCGAGTCGATCCCGAGGTCGGCTTCGAGGTCCAAATCCAAGTCCAACATCTCGGGCGGATAGCCGGTGCGCTCGCTAACAACAGCGAGCAGATAGTCAGTGATCTGTCTCGTATCTGGAGTGGGATCGGGAGGCGCAGATTTCACGGGCAATGTAACGGACTGCTTGTCTGGGCTGTCCCGTACCGGTGTGCCTACGGATCGATCGCAGTCAGAGTCACTCAGTTGCTCGAGAATCCGCTCGATGATGGCGCGTAGGCTTTTGGCCCCGGCCAGTTTTTCCATCAATCCGCCGCTGTGCCAGGATCCAGCCTCAGCAACCGATTGCTGGAAGTTGCCGACAATCTCCACCCGCTTGATCGAGTCGATCCCGAGATCAGCTTCGAGGTCCAAGTCCAGGTCCAGCATCTCGGGTGGATAACCCGTGCGCTCACTGACAATAGCGAGCAGACGTGAGGCGATCTGCTGTGCATCCGGCGGCGCAGTCCCTCCGACGCTCTGGCCTTGGGCTGGCGGCGTGGGAGTAACCGCTGTGGGTTGCGATACTGTGACGAAAATTTCAGAAGCACCTAATCTGTTGTCCGCGCTTGCGGGCGTTGATTCAGCCTCGGTCGGCTGCGGGTGTTCCACAATAGCAGGGATCGTTTGAAACAAATCGGCGTCAGGCATAAGCCTGGGGGTCACTCTGTCAGAGGCACTACCCAGATAGCTCAGCATGACGCTCTTTTGCACGTCCAAGAAGCGCGCCATAAGCTGCTGAAACTGCGCCATGACCCTCGGGATCCCATCCTCTGGAGTAGGGGTTGGAACGCCTGATGACACAGCTGGAGTACTTAGCGTCACTGGGACCTCGCCGACCGATTGCTTCGGCTGCGATTGTCCATTGCCCGTGGTCGTCGAGGCCGGGGAGGCACGGGATGATGTGACTGCGGTTGGAGCCGCCACCGCTACCCGGCTCACTTCGTCAACCCACGATGGCGTAGTGAAGACCGCCTCCTCCGGCGAAATAGACCCTTGATCCTTGGTCTTTTGCAATGGCTTGGCACGACCGCCGTTGACGAGCCACAGCGTGGGGCTAAGGGGCTTCTGTAGGGGCTCGTTTTCCAACGCATTCAGATCCAAGCGTTGAACGCTCCTGGCCTCATAAAGACGATCCAGCTTGACCGACACGCCCTGTGCAGCCAACTGTCCCAACAGATGCAAAAGTTGCACCAAGCCCGAACGCCCGCTTTGATCAGAGGCGACAGCGAGCCCTGGTCGATCGCCGAGAATTTGGTCAACCAGACTCGAGATTACGCTCCGCGGACCCACTTCCACAAAGATGCGCGCCCCCGCGGCGTACATGGCCTCGATTTCTCGCATGAACTCAACCGGACGCACCAGGTGTTCGACGAGCTGTGAGGCGATCGCAGCAGGCTTCGTCGGGTACGGCGCCGCCGTCGTATTCGAGAAAACCGTGATCCGCGGTTCAGCGAGATCCACCACGGAGAGAAATTTGGCTAACCGGTCCTGGGCAGGTGCCACGATCGGCGAGTGGAAGGCGCAGGCAACAGGGATTACACGGGCCGTCAGCCCTTGGGCTGACAGATGTTGCACCGCCTGCTCAACCCCTTCCCGTGTGCCGGAGATCACCGTCTGCTTGGGCGCATTCGAATTCGCGAGGTTTACGCCCTCTATACTCGTGAGGTTGTTTGAGACCAAATCCCTCTCAGCCTCGATCGCCGCCATCATGCCAGGCTCATCACCTGCCGCTTCTACTATAAAACGGCCTCTCGCTTCAGAGAGAGCGATCAAAGCTTCTTCGCCGAATACTCCTGCGGCGGCCAGGGCAACGTACTCTCCATAGCTGTGCCCGGCGACAAAATCTGGTCGTAGACCAAACTCTTGTAGCACCCGGAACATCGCAAGGTCCGCCACGCCTAGGGCCGGCTGCGCAACATTGGTCTGGGTGAGCGCCTGCTGCTGCGCGCGCTTTTCCTCGGGGCTGAAGCTCAAAGGAGGGAAGACATAGGCACTCAGAGATTTGGCTAGTTTGTCCGCAAGGATCCGATTCCCTAGCTCAAACAACTTTCGCACCTGGGGGAATTGTATCACGACGTCCCGCAGCATGCCGGGATACTGCGACCCTTGCCCAGGAAATAGAAAGGCCAGCTTTTCTCCTCGGGCTCCTTCCTGAATCAGTGGCTCCTCCGAGAAGTAGATGCCGCGGGGGTCGCTAATGCGGGCGGTGTCCGCATTAGCGAGCGCTTGTCGAGCCAATGTGAGCTTCTGCTTGAGGTCATCCGGAGACGTGGTGATTACAGCCAGCCGTAGCGGCACACCCTTCCAAGATTTCTCTTCGCCAAGTTTCCATGCCGTGTAGGCGAGATCGCGCAGCGAAGGCCGCTCATCACGAGCAAATGCTCTTTCACAGAGCTCGATGGCCTCAAGTAACGCCTGACGAGACTCCCCCTGCCATAGGAAGAGTTCGCTAGGCCAGTGCTGATAGGCCGCTGAGCGGGACGACATAGTATCGCCTGTATATTCCTCCATGACCACGTGGAAGTTGGTACCCCCGAAGCCGAAGGCACTCACGCCCGCACGCCGTGGACTGCCGTCCACGCAGCCCAACCAGGGTAGTAGCTCGCTGTTCACAAAAAACGGCGTCTCTGCAAAATTCACGCTTGGGTTTGGTTTTTCGACTCCCAACGTAGGCGGTAGGACTTGGTGGTATAAGGCCAGTGCCGTCTTGACGAGGCCCGCCGCTCCCGCCGTACACTTCGTATGCCCGATCATTGACTTCACCGACCCAATCGCGCAGCTTTGTGGTTGCGCTTGGGCCTCCGAGAATACTTCGGTCAGAGCGCCTACCTCTGCCCGATCACCGGCGACGGTGCCGGTTCCATGCGCTTCGAGCAATCCGACCGTCGCCGGTGAGAAATTAGCCTTTGCGTATGCGCGCCTTAACGCAAGCGCCTGGCCCTCTGGGCGCGGCGCGGTTAGTCCTTTGTCTTTACCGTCGCTTGAACTTCCGACGCCTTTGATTACGGCGTATATGCGATCCCCGTCGCGCTCCGCGTCCGCCAGCCGCTTCAAGACCATGATTGCGAGGCCCTCGCTGATAACGATCCCATCTGCCCCTTCATCGAAGGTGCGGCACCGGCCGCGTGGGGACAGCGCTTTGGTCTTGCTGAAGCACAAATAGGTAAACGGGTTCTGCATGGTATCGACGCCGCCGGCGATCACCACGTCACTGGTGCGTGTTTCCAGTTCCTTCACCGCGAGAGCGACCGCTGCGAGTGAGGAGGCACAGGCGGCATCGACCGTGTAGTTTGTCCCCCCGAGGTCAAACCGGTTAGCGACTCGTCCAGCGGAGACGTTTGTCAGGATTCCGGCAAACGAGTCCTCGGTCCATTCCGGCAGAACGCCGTTCAAACGCTCAAACAGTTCTGATGAACGGCCACGAAATTCCGCCAAGCGTTCAAGGCTGGCGAGAAAAGCACGGCTGCCATACCCCAACCCAAGATCGGCCGCGCCTCCGCCAGAGCCCAGGATGACCGAAGTTCGCTCACGCGGGAACGAACGGTCGAGATATCCGGCATCCTTCAGCGCGGCGCGCACCACCTCTAGGGTCAGGAGCTGAGCAGGTTCGATGGAGCGCAAGCTGGCAGGGGGCATCCCGTATTGCATAGGGTCGAACAGGACGTCATCTAGGAAGCCACCCCATTTGGAGTAGATTTTGTCCGGAGTTTTTGGATCCGGGTCGAAATAGAGTTCCCAATCCCACCTGTCCTTGGGGATTTCCGTGATCGCATCCACCTTATTGAGGATGTTTTCCCAATATACCTGCAGATCTTGAGCCTTGGGCAATAGACAAGCCATGCCGATGATGGCGATATCGGAAGGTAACTCGACTCCTTCGATAGGGTTGCTGTCCCAGCGCTTATCTGCAAGCGATTCGAGCCGTCTCGATCCTTCTACGGCAACGTCGTGGTGCAACGCCTCAATAGTGCAGGTTTCGCTCCTCATGGTCGCCGCTTGTCCGATCATGTACATACCGTGGGCGATCTGCTCCTCCTCGCCAACGCTATAATACTTTGGTGCGTCGGTCTCTTGTCCGAACTTTGGATCGCGGGTAATACCTTTGGACGCTATCCGCAGCCGACCCAGGTTGAGCTCTTCCAATGCTAAGCGTATCTCTTCTACAGATCGTCCGGACTGCATGAGCCGACGTCGTTCCTGGTTAAAAGTGTTTGCGAAGGGCGTATCAATGCATCGCGTCGAATGGCCTGGACCGCTTTCTAGAAGAACGGTGCGGTCGGAATGCACTGCTTGCTTTTGAAAGCCCTCCAGTATGGCACCCGCAGTCACCGCCTCCTCAGTGAAAATATAGGCGGTGCCGAGCAGCACGCCGATTTTTGCCCCTTGCTCGGCCAAGGGCGCTGCCATCGAGGCGACCATCGCTGCCGACAAGGAATCGTGTATGCCGCCTGCGAACACAAGGTGATAATCCTGCGGATGCGCATCAGCAGTAAGCGCCTC
>Ga0187846_10000213_pt1 | contig 35769 bp, 33 predicted proteins | sample TC_taG_FD_161473 | JGI IMG/M metagenome (GOLD analysis project Ga0187846, IMG submission 161473) | Biofilm microbial communities from the roof of an iron ore cave, State of Minas Gerais, Brazil - TC_06 Biofilm (v2) | ecosystem: Environmental > Terrestrial > Deep subsurface > Cave > Wall biofilm... | reverse complement strand
TGCTCGGGGCGGTTCAGGTGGTCGACGAGCTGGTTCAGCCGCACCAGATTGACCGGCCCGGCGACCCGGTACACCGCCTGCTGGGGCAGCTCGAACTCCTCCCTCAGCAGCAGCTCCAGCGGGTCCGGGCAGGTTCGAAGTACCTCCAGCCGCACCGCGTTGCCGAAGTGGCGTTGGGTCAGCTCGACCTGCAGCGCCTCGCGCAGGTCCGAGACCTCGCGCTCGTCGACCCACAGCTCCGAGTCGCGCGTGACGCGGAACTGGGAGAAGCCGGCCGCTCCTCGGCGCGGGAACAGGTCCGCCAGGTGCGCGCGGATCACCGACGACAGCAGCACGAACGCCTGGCGACCGGGAGTGAGCTTGGAGGGCAAGGGAATCACGCGCGGAAGCGCGCGCGGCACCTTGACGATCGCAACCGTTCCCGGACGGCCGAACGCGTCCTTGCCGTTCAGCTGGACGATGAAATTCAGCGCCTTGTTCATCACCTGCGGGAACGGGTGCGCGGGGTCCAGGCCGACCGGCGACAGCAGCGGTCGCACCTCGCGCTCGAAGTACTCGCGCACCCAGGCGCGCTGAGCCGGCGTGCGCTTCGAATGACTCAGCACGACGATGCTTTCGCGCGCCAGCTTGGGGATGATCTGCTCGTTGTAGATCCGGTATTGCCGGTCCACCAGCGCATGCGCCCGCTCGGCGATCCGCGCGAACGGCTCCCACAGGCGCGAAGCTTCGCCGATGCCGCCGGACTCCCGCATCTCGCCCATCAGGGCGGACAGGCGGATTTCGAAGAACTCGTCCAGGTTGGACGATACGATGCACAGGTAGCGCAGCCGCTCCGCCAGCGGCACCGAGGTGCGTTCGGCCAGAGCGAGCACGCGCTCGTTGAAGGCGAGGTGCGACAGTTCGCGGTCGAGGAAGCGCGGCGCGCGAGCAGCCTCCGGCTGGGGCGCGCGCACGGGCCGGCCGTTGCGTCCGCGGCGCGCGGTGGCAGTGCTGGCGGATGTGCTTTCGGAGCGCTCCATGAGCCGTGGCCGGCGCGACGTACAGCAACGTACAATCCGCGCGGCCTTGGCTGGCGCCGGCCGCACAGGCTGAAATACCACATTGTAGGCGTGGCGGATCACAGCGCCGTGTCCGGATCGCACGAGGGCCGCCTGCGAAGATCCTTCTGGTGAAGCCCTGCAGGGGTCGCAACGACGTGTCCGAGTCGGTCGAACCGCAAATTCTCTTGAGTCTGGATCACGTCGAGGTGCGACGGGGAACGTTCCGCCTCGCGCTGTCGGAGCTGAGCCTGGAGGTCGCTCGCGGCGAGCTGGTCCTGGTGACGGGTCCCTCCGGAGCCGGCAAGAGCACGCTGTTGCGATTGATGGCCGGCATCGAGCTGCCTACCTCGGGCCGGGTCACGATCGCCGGCGCCGAAGTCGCGCGCCTGAGTCCGCGCGCGAGGGCGCACTTGCGCCGCCAGATGGGGATCGTGCCGCAGGAACCGATGCTGTTCGAGGACTGGAGCGTGATCGACAACGTCAGCGCGCCGGCGCTGATCGCGGGCGAGCCACGGGCGGAAGCAGTCGGGAGGGCGCGCGCCGCGCTGCAGCGCGTAGGGTTGGACGCGGCGCACTGCGGCGGCTTGCGTTGCGACCGGCTCGCCGCCGGTGAACGGTGGCGTGTGATGCTGGCGCGAGCGCTCGCCAATCGTCCCGCGCTCGTACTGATCGACGAGCCCGCCGGGACCAGCAGCACGGAGCCGCACAGGGAGCTGGCGGAGCTGTTTCAGATCCTCGCGCCGTTTTGCAGCGCAAACGTCGCCGCCGTCGTAGCCACGCGCGCGCAGCCCCCGGCCGAGCTGGCGGCGCGGCAAGTGCGGCTGGCCGAAGGGCGGCTGCAGTGACCCGCACCTGGGGCGACGTCTTTGCCGCGATCGGCCGGCGTCCGGTGTCGTGGATGGTCGCAGTGGTGTTCGCCAGCCTGTGCTGGGCGGTGTTGCTGCTGACGGCGGTGATGGCCTGGAGCCTGCGCCCAACGGCCGAGCGGATTTCGATCGCCCCCGAGGCGACGGTGGTGCTGAGCTCCGGGACAACCGCTGCTCAGGTCGATTCGCTTCGCAACGCGCTGTCCGCCCTGGCGCAGATTGCTGCGACTCGCTTCGTGTCGAGTGAGAAAGCCCTGGCTCAGGTCGCGGCGCGCAGCGCGGCCAACCGCGATGCGATCGGCCAGCTCGTCGCCAATCCGCTGCCCGATACGGTCGTGCTTTCGTTCCGGACCGGAACCTCGCCGGAAGCGGTCGATTCGACCGCCGCGGCAATCCGGAAAATGGCGCGGGTCGACAGCGTTGAGCTCGACTCGAACTGGTATCGCAAGCTGTGGGCGATGGCGGCAATCGGCACGGTCGCGCTGGTGGCGCTCGGCGCGGCGCTGCTCGCTCAGGCCGCCGCGTGGCTGACCGTCGCCATTGTGGTCAGCGGACCGGTCGACCCGCACGGCGTTCAGCTGATGCGGCTGCTCGGTGCAGACGAGCGCGCCGTTCGGCGGGGGCCGGTGGCGGCAGCGGCGATCACCTCGCTGATCGTTGCCGCTCTCGCATTGGTGTTGGCCCGCGTCGGGTGGCAGTGGCTGCAAGTCCGGGTGGGTTCGGTCGGGCGCCTGTATGGCACCACGGTCGAGCTCCAGTGGCCGGATCCGGCCTGGCTGATCGCCTTCGCCGTGGCGCTGCTGGTGGTCGGGCTTGTGCTCGGATCGCTCCGCGCCAGGCTCCTCGCAGGCAGGGTCGGCAGGTCCTCAGGTGGCTGGACTTTTAACGGCTAGTGCTTACACACTATCAGTTATCGCCCTGAAAAAACTGATGGCTGGAAAGACCATCGGATTGAACTCAACGGCACCCGGGCGCTCTAACTAGCACTCGCAGTTGTCGAGTGCTAAATTCGAACCGAAGGAGTTTTTAAGAACCAAGCCATGACAGAACGGACTTTGCTTCCATCGGTACAAGTGCAGGGCGGTGCCCTCGTTCTCCCGGCAGGGCTGGGAAACCTCGACGCGTACATCACGGCGGTCAACCGGATCCCGATGCTGTCGGCCGAGGAGGAAGTCTCGCTGGCTCGCGGCTATCGGGAGCGGGACGACCTCGCCTGCGCCGCGAAACTCGTGCTGTCGCACCTGCGACTGGTGGTGGCGGTTGCCCGCAACTATCTGGGCTACGGGTTGCCGCACGCGGATCTGATCCAGGAGGGCAACATCGGCCTGATGAAGGCCGTGAAGCGATTCGATCCGGATCGCGGCGTACGGTTGGTTTCGTTTGCTCTGCATTGGATCAAGGCCGAGATCCACGAGTTCATCCTTCGCAACTGGCGGCTGGTCAAAGTGGCCACGACAAAGGCGCAGCGCAAGCTGTTCTTCAATCTGCGCAGCCTCAAGCAGCATGCCGGAGCCATGTCCCGCAAGGAGATCGAAGGCATGGCGCGGGAGCTGAACGTGAAGCCGGAGGAAGTCGCCGAGATGGAAACGCGGATGGGCGGCGGCGAGGTAGCGCTGGAGGCGCGGCCGGACGAGACCTCCGAGGAATTCGCGCCGATCCAGTACCTGACGGACAGCAGCAACGAACCGGGTGCCGTGATCGAGCGCCGGCGCCAGGACTGGATGCAGAGCGAGGGAATCGCGGCGGCGCTGGCGAGCCTGGATTCGCGCAGCCGCAGAGTGATCGAAGCACGCTGGCTCGACGAAGACTCGGAAGGCAGTGTGGGCACTGCGACGCTACACGAATTGGCTAAGGAATTTGGAGTGTCGGCGGAACGAATCCGACAGATCGAGGCCAAAGCTTTGCGAAAGATGCGCGGGGCGCTAGTTGCGTATGCGTAGAGCCGCGTCGCATCTTGGGCATGGTTTTCCGATCGTCCGCCTCTCCTCCTCCCCCTCTCCTCCGAAGAGGCGGATTGTTTGCCCCGCTTGTGCGGGGCATTTTTTTTGGCTCCGCTAGTCGATCTTCCCTTCGTAGCGCCGATGGCGGCGGGCGCCAGCCGCGGCCTGGCACGCCGCATCTGGCATGGGCGCTTGCCGATTCCTCCCGAGCTGGGTCGGTGTGCCGCGCAGCTGGCGCAGCAGACCCCGGCGACACCGGGCCGGGTACACACGCTGGGCCGTTTCGCCGATGAAAGCGCCCTGCTGACGTTACGAGCCGGCCTTCCGGCCGCGTTTGGATCCGCTTTGAGGCCCGAATTCGAGTGGTACGGGTGCAAAGGGGCCGGCTTTCACACCGACGCGCATTACGACGCGGTGCTGTTCGGAGCGTGGCTGCTGGCAGGTCCGCCGCGCGACATCGCTTTCGCCGAGCCACCGCTGCGGCTGGCATGCTCGGCCGGCGACGCGGTTGTTTTCGATCCGTTCCAGCCGCATGCCGTGCTCGATCCGGGCGAGGCCGGCTACGAGCGCGGGCGCTACCTGCCTGCCGCGCCCAACGTGTTTCTCGGCTTCGAGCTCGAGCTCACCGACATTGTGCGCCGGCAGTTCGGCATCGGGCCGGCCGAAACCGGCGCTTTCTCGATCGGCAGCGCCACGCCGGTGAACGCCGAAACCGGGCAAATCGTGCGCTGACCTCGCTTCACTGCGCCCCGATCACTCCCGGCCCCTCTACCCGGCCAGCAGCCGCTTCAAATCGGCCGCAATCTGGTCCGGCTCGGTCGAATCCCGCACGAACAGGCGCACGTGACCGCGCGGATCGAACACGAAACAGCCCGAGGAATGGTCCAGTGTGTACGAATCGGGCGTCGGACCGTCCACTTTCGCGAAGAAAACCTTGAATTCGCGAGCAGCGGCCTCGATTTGCTGCTTGCTGCCGGTAAGGCCGACGAAGCTCGGGTCGAACGCGGGAACGTAGCGCGACAGCAGCTGCGGCGTGTCGCGGTCGGGGTCGAGCGTCACGAACAGCACCTGAACCCGGTCCGCATCCGTTCCCAGCAGCTTGCGGGCCCGCGCCAGCCGGGCCATCGTGGTCGGACAGACGTCCGGGCAGTGCGTGTAGCCGAAGAACACCACGACAACCTTGCCGCGGTAGTCGGCCAACGTGCGGCGCACGCCGCCGGTGTCGTTCAGCGTGAAATCGCGCGCGTAATCGGCGTTGCTGATATCGCTAGCATGGAACGCGGGCTTCGTGCAGTGAGCGAGGAAGAGGCATACTAGTAACAGCAGCGCTACGGCGCGGGTCAACCCGCTCGGCGCCGGACCGTTGATTCCGGCTGGTACAGCAGCTGTGATCGATAGGGGCTCTGGGACGTGAATCGCCCGCTTTTGCTGCGATGCTATTGAAAGGTTGGGCATAAGCTGGAAGCATTCTTCCGTTGCGCGCGGAGCGAAGGCCGTACGAGGCAACTTCGCGGCCGCGGAACTTTCGTTCCGATCCGCGGACGCAGTGTAATGTCAGGCGTTGCGGGAAGTTCACGACGCCGCACAGGAGGTAGAGAATGAGTGCGCCCTCCACCTTGTTCTCCGACTACCGGGAATCCTTCGTCCGTGCGCAGGACGAGGAGATGGGGTTGGACGACTTCCTCCGATTCTGCAAGAACGATCGGATGGCGTACGCGTCGGCACACGAGTGCGTGCTGGAGGCGATCGGCAAGCCGCGCCTCGTGAACACCGCCGAGGATCCTCGCCTGTCGCGCATCTTCCAGAATCGCGCCATCCAGATGTGGGAAACGTTCTCCGAGTTCCACGGGATGGAAGAGACGCTGATGTCGCTGTATGCATATTTCCTGCATGCGGCGCAGGGCCTGGAGGAACGCAAGCAGGTGCTCTATCTGCTGGGTCCCGTCGGCGGCGGCAAGTCGTCGCTCGCGGAGAAGATCAAGAAGCTGTGCGAGGAGTTCCCCGTGTACGCGCTGAAGGATCCGGAAACCGGCCGCGCGTCGCCGCTGCTCGAAAACCCTCTGTGTCTGTTCGAGCGCGAAAAGTACGGCCCGATCATGGAGGACCGCTACGGCATCCCGCGGCGCGCGCTGACCGGGATCGCCAGCCCGTGGGCGCTGAAGCGCCTGCGCGAGTACAACGGCGACCTGTCGAAGTTCTGCGTCGTGCGCGTGATGCCGTCGGTGCTGAACCAGGTCGGAATCGTGAAGACCGAGCCGGGCGACGAGAACACCCAGGACGTCTCGGCGCTGGTCGGCAAGATCGACCTGCGCATGCTCGAGCGCTACGCGCAGGACGACCCCGATGCCTACAGCTATTCGGGCGCGCTGTGCCTGGGGTCGGCGCGTTGCGTCGAGTTCGTCGAGATGTTCAAGGCGCCGCTGAAGGTGCTGAACCCGATCCTGACCGCCACCCAGGAGGGCAACTTCAAGGGGACCGAGGCGCTGCCGGCGATGCCGTTCAACGGCTTCATCATGGCGCATAGCAACGAGGCCGAGTGGCTGAAGTTCCGCAACAACAAGGACAACGAGGCGTTCATCGACCGGGTCTACCTGGTCAAGGTGCCGTACTGCCTGCGCACGGACGAGGAAATCCGCATCTACGACAAGATGCTGCAAGCCTCGACGCTGGCCGAGTCTCCGTGCGCGCCGCAGACGCTGCGCACGCTCGCCGAGTTCACCGTGCTGTCGCGCCTGACCGTTCCGGAAAACTCATCCGTCTATTCCAAGCTGCGCGCCTACAACGGCGAGAACCTGAAGGACGTCGATCCGCGCTCCAAGAGCGTGAAGGAATACCGCGACGACGCAGGCGCGGCCGAGGGTTTCTCGGGCCTGTCGACGCGCTGGGCCTTCAAGACGATCTCGGCCGCTTTCAACCGCGATCCGAGCGAGATCGCCGCCGACCCGGTGAACCTGCTGGTGGTGCTGGAGGAGCGCCTGTCCAAGGAGGATCTGCCCGACGAATACAAGCGACGCCTGCGCTCGCACGTCAAGGAGTGGATCATCCCGCGCTTCGCCGAGTTCCTGGAGAAGGAACTGCAGATGAGCTATCTGGATGCGTACTCCGAGTACGGCCAGAACCTGTTCGACCGCTACGTGGCCTACGCGGACAAGTGGCTGCTCGACGAAGACTGGCGCGATCCGGAGACCGGCATGCAGTATTCGCGCGACGCGCTGAACATGGAGCTGGAAAAGATCGAGAAGCCGGCTGGCATCTCCAACCCCAAGGACTTCCGCAACGAAGTGGTGAATTTCGTGCTGCGGGCGCGCGCGCATGGCAAGAACCCGCAGTGGACCAGCTACGAGAAGCTGCGCACGGTGATCGAGAAGCGGATGTTCAGCAAAACCGAGGACATCCTGCCCGTGATCTCGTTCGAGGCCAAGGGCTCGGACGAGCTGGACCAGCGCCACCACTCGTTCGTCGAGCGCATGGTCGCGCGCGGGTACACCGAGAAGCAGGTGCGCCGCCTGGTCGACTGGTATCTGCACTACAAGAAGAGCGCGCAGGCGTAGGAAAAGCCGCTGCGCGGGCCGATTTGCGGATGAGCGATCGGATCGGAAAACTCCACATGCGCATCGTGGACCGGCGGGTCGACCCGCCGGGCCGCGGTGCGGTGAACCGCGAGCGCTTCATCCGTCGTTTCAAGGGCGAGATCAAGCGCGCTGCCGACGAAGAATTCTCGAAGCGGTCGGTCACCGATGTCGGGCGCGGGGGGCGCATCACGATCCCCGGACGGGGCCTGGCCGAGCCGCACCTGACCCACGACGACCAGACCGGCAACCGGGACTTCATCGTTCCGGGCAACCGCGAGTTCCTGCCGGGCGACCAGCTGCCGCGCCCCGAAGGCGGCGGCGACGGCGACGGCGAGGGCAACGAGGCAGGAGAAGGCGAAGGGCGCGATTCGTTCGCGTTCGTGCTGTCGCGCGAGGAATTCCTGGCGCTGTTCTTTGATGACCTGGAGCTGCCGAACCTGGAGCGCACCCGCTTCGGCGAGGTGACGATGGAGCGCACCAAGCGCGCGGGCTACACGCGCGACGGCCCGCCGGGCAGCCTGCTGCCGGCAATGACGATGCGCATGTCGATCGCGCGCCGCATCGCGCTGCGCGGCTCGATCGACGAGCACGTCGAGGCGCTCGAACAGGAGCGCGACGACGCGGGCGCCGACCGGCGCGCACAGATCGACGAGGAGATCGCGCGGCTGCGGCTGCGCCGCGAGTCGCTGCCGCTTCTGGAGGACGTTGACCGCCGTTACCGCTCGCGCATCGCGAGCCCGGCGCCGGCCGCGCGCGCCGTGATGCTGTGCCTGATGGACGTGTCCGGCTCGATGGACGAGCGCAAGAAGGACCTGGCCAAGCGCTTCTTCGTTCTTCTGTATCTGTTCCTGGAGCGCAAGTATGGCGGAGTGGACGTCGTGTTCATCCGCCACACCGAACAAGCGGAGGAGGTGGACGAGGAGCGCTTCTTCAACGACCCGCAGACCGGCGGCACGCTGGTGCTGCCGGCGCTGCAGCTGGCCGATCATGTGATCGAGACCCGATACAGCGGCCCCGACTGGAACGTGTACATCGCGCAGGCCTCGGACGGCGACTGCACTTCGGACGACGGACGCCAGAGCACGGCCTTCGTGCAGCACGTACTGCTGCCCAAGGTGCGCTATTTCTCCTACGTCGACATCCCGAGTTCCAGCGGCTGGTTCAACCGTCCATCGGACCTGTGGCAGAGCTACGACACGATCGAGGATTCCGGCTTCGCGCGGCGCAGCGTGCGCGGTCGCGGAGACATCTGGCCCGTGTTCCGCGAGCTGTTCAGTCGTAAGCTTGCCGAGTGAAGGGAAGTTAGGTGGTAACGATCATGAGGGCCCCTCACCCCCGACCCCTCTCCCCAAGGGGAGAGGGGAGACTGGGCGTCCCTCGTGGCAGGAGCTCGCAGCACCATGGCCGACGTCCCTGAAGGGCCACCAGAGCGACAGCGCCCCTGGCCCAAGCTGCTGGCGCGGCCGAGCGTGCCGATGCCTCGCACCGGCGTGCCGCGCCGTTCCGAGCCGATCGCGCGCGGCAGCGAGTGGACGATTGGCACGCTGGAGAAGTTCGACACCGCGCTGTCGCAGCACTCGCAGCGTTTGGGCCTGGACACGTACCCGACCCAGTACGAGCTGATCACGGCCGATCAGATGATCGATCTGTGCTCGACCGTCGGCATGCCGGTGCACTACGCCCACTGGAGCTTCGGCAAGCAGCTGTTGTCGCAGGAGCGCGTCTATCGCAAGGGGCTGTCGGGCCTGGCGTACGAAATCGTGATCAACACTGACCCGTCGCTCGCCTACCTGATGGAGACCAACACGCTGGCACTGCAGGTGCTGGTGATGGCGCACGCGGGCTACGGCCACAACGCGTTCTTCAAAGCCAACTACCTGTTCCGGCAGTTCACCCAGCCGGACGCGATCCTGGACTACCTGAAGTTCGCGCGCGGATTCGTGCTGGAGTGCGAGGAGCACCACGGATGGCCCGAAGTCGAGAAGATCCTCGACAGCTGCCACGCACTCTCGTCGTACGGCGTGGACCGCTATCGGCGCCCGAGCCGCCTGTCGCCGCGCCGTGAGCGCGAGCGCCTGCGCGAGCGGTTGCGCTTTGCAGAACAGCACTATCGCCCCGAGTTCGCCCACCTGGACAAGCCCGCGCCGCAGCGCACCGAAGACGCCCCGGCCGCTTTCGAGCCCCAGGAGAACCTGCTGTACTTCATCGAGAAGCAGGCGCCGAAGCTCGCCGCGTGGCAGCGCGAGCTGGTGCGCATCGTTCGCAAGGTGGCGCAGTACTTCTATCCGCAGCGGCTGACCAAGGTCGCCAACGAGGGCGCGGCGACCTTCTGGCACTACACGCTGCTGCACGAGTTGTACGACGCCGGCGAGGTCGACGACGGCTTCATGATGGAATGGCTGGCGAACCACAGCGACGTGGTGGCACAGCCGGCGTTCGACTCGCGCGCTTTCCGTGGCATCAACCCGTACTCGCTGGGATTCGCGATCTACCGCGACATCCGGCGCATCTGCGAGCAGCCGACCGACGAAGACCGCCAGTGGTTTCCGCAACTGGCGGGTACGCCATGGAACGAGGCAATTTTCTTCGCCATGGCCAACTTCAAGGACGACAGCCTGATCGAGCAGTACCTGTCGCCCAAAGTGATGCGCGACATGCGTCTGTTCCTGTTGCACGACGGCGAGGAGGACCGGCGCCACTACAACGTGGAGGCGATTCACAACGAAAGCGGCTACCTGAAGCTGCGGCAGGCTCTCGCATCACAGTACCGCCTGGAGTACCACACGCCGACAATCGTGGTGGCGCGGCCGGGTGACGACACCGAGCGGGCGCTGCTGTTGCAGCATCGCGTCGAGCACGGCCGCCTGCTGGAGACCGACGCCACCGATGCGGTGCTGAAGTTCGTCAAGGAGCTGTGGAAGTTTGACGTGGTGCTCGAGGAAGTCGATTCCGAGGGTAACCGCCTGAAGATCCACCGCACGTAGCGGGTCGCGCGCCCGGGTCGTTCACACCCGCTTGGCCCAGGCGCTGCACCAGCCGCCTTTCGGCACCGTCTTGTTGAAAAGGTCGCACACCGCGCGCGCGGCACCCGGCGCCTTGAAATGCAGGCAGTTGCCGCAGTCTTGCTCTTTCGCATGCGTCGGGTACTTGGCATGATCGACCTTATTCGTGTCGAGATCGAAGCCGAGCGCCTTGGCCAGCGGGTCGCTCTCGGTCAGCTCGGGCGGTTCCGCCGCGCGCACGATCCCGGGCTGCAACGCAAAAGTGCCGGCCAGCGGCAACAAGCGCAAGACGAACTGTCGGCGGTTGGTCATTCCTAGCTCCCTCGTGGGTACTGGATGTTCGACCGCGTATGAGACCACGGAGTTCGGCGCGATTCTTTGTACCCGCAATGCGGTCGCGGTCGAAAAGCAGCCGCAGCGGGTGCGGATCCCGGCGGCGCGCCATGATAAGCGGGTCGCGCCGGTCTTGCGGCTGCACCAAAACGAGGGGAGGATCCGGGCTGTCGGGTCAAGGGGGCGCCGATGTCGACGCAGATCGCATCCACGCCGGAGAGGGTGGAAAGCGGCGCGCGCGAGGGCGAATCGTCCGTTGCGCCGAAGCTGGACCGCTGGGCGATCGCAGCGACCGTCGCCGGCAACGCGCTCGAGTTCTATGACTTCCTCGCCTACACGACGTTCGCCGTCTACATCGGCAAGGCATTCTTTCCCGCACGCACCGCGTTCTTCAGCCTGCTGCTGTCGCTAGCCACCTTCGGCGTCGGATTTTTCACGCGGCCGCTCGGTGGCCTGCTGATCGGCACATTCGGCGATCGCGTCGGCCGCAGGCCTGCGCTGATGCTGACGATCGGACTGATGGCGATCGGAACGCTCGCGGTTGCGGTGACACCGACGTATTCCTCGATCGGCATTGCCGCCCCGGTCATTTTGGTGACAGCCCGCCTGATCCAGGGCCTGGCATTGGGAGGCGAGGTCGGGCCCTCCACTGCGGTGCTGCTCGAATGCGCACCGCCGGAGCGGCGCGGCGCATATACGAGCTGGCAGTCCGCCAGCCAGTCCATGGCGATCCTCGCGGCCGGATTGATCGGAACCGCGCTGGCACAGTTGCTGAGCAAGGAGGACTTGGCAAACTGGGGCTGGCGCGTGCCGTTCGCTCTGGGCTTGCTGGTTGTCCCCGCAGGGCTGTACATCCGGCGCCGGCTGCCGGAGACCCTGCTGGCATCGCGCGAGCGGGACGGTCCTGCAGTGTTGCGCCTGCTGTGGAACGGACACCGCCGCTCGCTCGTGCTGGCGGTTCTGATCATCATGAGCCTGACGATCAACATCTATGTCCTGAACTACATGACTACGTATGCGCTGACGACACTCGGAATGCAGGCTTCGCTGGCGATGCTTTCCACTTTGACGCTGGGAGTAATCGGCGCAGTCGGATCGTTCTGGAGTGGCGGGCTGTCGGACCGCTTCGGCCGCAAGCCGGTGATGATCCTGTCGCGAATCGGCATGATTGCTGCGATATACCCCGCGTTCGTTCTGCTGATTGGCCAGAAGAGCGGCGGCGCGCTGGTGTCCGTGACAGCGGTGCTGTCGATCCTGCAGATCCTGGGCTCTGTCGCCGCCCTGGCTGCGGTGACGGAAATCTTCCCGAACGAGGTTCGCAGCAGCGGACTGGCGGTGTCGTACGCCGTGTCGGTCGCGATCTTCGGCGGAACGACGCAGTTCGTGGTCGCGTGGCTGATCGGAGTCACGGGCGATCCACTGGCGCCTGCTTACTACGTGATCGCGACCAGCCTGATCAGTCTGTGGGCGATGTTCCGGTTGCCGGAAACGTACAAGTCCTGACGGTCCTTTCCCTCCCCGATCGGGTCACAGACCACCGATCCGCCGGCCCGATTGGGGTGGAGTAGCCTTCTTCGAACGTGGGCGTTGTTTCGAACGTGCTTGTCGCCGTGGAGGAATGGCGGCCTTCCTCCGTTCAGGCCGATCGGGTCGTCGACCGCCGGCGGGAAAAATGGAGGTGAAGCATGGCAACGTTCATCAGTCTGGTAAGTTTCACCGATCAGGGCATCCGCAACGTCAAGGAATCGCCCGACCGGGTGTCAGCCTTCAAAGCGATGGCCGAGAAGATGGGCGTCAGTACCAAGGCGGTCTATTACACGGTAGGGCACTACGACCTGGTTACGGTGGCAGAGGGTACCGACGAGGCCGTCACCGCGCTGCTGCTGAAGCTCGGTTCGCTCGGCAATGTGCGTACCGAGACGCTTCGGGCCTTTTCCGTCGACGAGATGAAGAAGATCATCGGCAGCGTCGGTTGAACGCGGCCGGGCCGCGCCGAGCGCGGCCCGTTCGCGGCGACGCTCGCGGCCGGGAAACATCGCGCCCCGTTCACCTTCGCCGCAGCTGGCTGCGCAGCGCCTCGACCGAAATCGAGATCGGTGCACCCGCAGGTGGGCGTGGCGGCGCTTTCCAGCCGATTCCGTAGGTGATCTCGAACGTAAGCGCAATGCGGCCGTCGGTTCCGCGGCGCGACTCCAGCTGCGCAAGCAGCGATCTGGCCTGCCGCCCCGAAGGAAGCGCGCGCGGCCGGTCGTCGCGCGGGTTGCCGCCGAGAGCCCGAACGTCGGCCAGCAGCTGGCGCGGCGAAGCGTAGGTCAGACGGATCCTTTCGGCATCGGTGACCGGTTCCGCGAAACCCGCCGCGGCCATCATGTCACCCAGGTCGTGCAGGTCCACGAACGGCACCGGCCGCGCCTGCGGCAGCGCCGCTGCGCAGGCCTCGCGCAACTCGAGCAGCGTATCGGGGCCGAAGGCACTGAACAGCAGCGGGCCGCCCTCGCGCAGCACTCGCGCGACCTCCGCCAGCACCAGATGCGGTGCCGGATGCCAGTTGAGCATCAGGTTGGAGAACACGCAGTCGACGCTGCCCGCTTCGAACGGCAGCTTCCCCGCATCGGCGCAGATTTGCAGCGCGCGCGATTGCGGCAGCAACCCTGCCGGCAGCCATCGGGCGAACGCGGACGCGCCACCGTCTTGCAGCCCCAGCATCCCGCGGGAAAGGTCCACGCCCAGCCATATGGACCCCGTGAAACGGCGCAACAGCGCCTGACGCTGCCAACCCGCTCCACATCCGAGATCCAGTACGGTGCGGGCGTCGGTACGGATCACGTCAAGTCGCTCGCACAGTCGCCGACCCACCTCGCGAACGAGCACCGCGGCATCGACAAAGCGCGCAGCGCGCCGGTCGAACTGGCGCCTCACCGTCTCTGAGCTCGCCGGAAACGCCACGTCGCCGGCGGCCACCCGATCGGCACTGCCGGAGTCGGTAGCGATGGCGGGCGGCATTCGTGCAGATGAGGCTGGCGCGCGGCGCGTCAGTATATGCTGGCGCGGTGACCGTATCGTTCGCATGGCTGCTTTCGGCGCCTTCATCGCCTCTTCCCTCGCTTCGTTCCGGCGCCTCGCCACGCCCTTCTGCGCCGTATGCGCAGTGGAGCGCGGCGATCCGGTCTGTTCCGGCTGCCTGCGCGATTTCTTCGATCCATCGTGCGCTCGCTGCAAGGTTTGCGCAGCACGCCTGCCGGCGGCCCTGCCGGCGGTTCGCTGCGGCCGCTGTGTGGCTTCCGCGCCGGCGTTCGATGCGACGATCGTGCTCGGCGATTACGCGCCGCCGCTCGACGGCATGGTGATGGCGCTGAAAGCCGGAGGCCGCCTCGATCTGGCTCGCGTATTTGCGGAACTGCTGGCGTGCCGCCTGCGCGATCGCGACCCGATCGACTGCCTTCTGGCGGTGCCGCTGGGCGGGCGCCGCCAGCGCGAGCGAGGCTTCAACCAATCGCTGGAGATCGCACGGGTGGTCGCGCGCCGGCTGCGCGTGCCGGTTGCTCGGCGCTTGCTGGTGCGCACGCGCTGCGGTCCGCCCCAGCAGTCGCTGCCGCTGCAGGAGCGCCGCGCCAATGTTCGTGGGGCCTTCGCGTTGCGCGGCGTGCTGCCTGGCCGGCGCGTGGCGCTGGTGGACGACGTGATGACAAGCGGAGCGACGCTCGACGAGTTGGCGCGGGCGGTCAAAGGGGCCGGGGCGGTGTGGGTCTGCAACCTTGTGGTGGCTCGCACCGAATGATGCCGCTCGCGCTCTTTGCCTGCGCGGCACGGCGTGCCGGATGAAACCGGCGTTGGCAGATGTTCCACGTAGTACTCGTCGAGCCACAGATACCGCCCAACGCCGGCAACGTGATCCGCCTGTGCGCCAACACGGGCGTACGCCTGCACCTGGTGCAGCCGCTCGGTTTCGAGTTGGACGACGCGCGGATGCGGCGCGCGGGCCTGGATTACCACGAGTTCGCGCAGATCCAAGTGCACGACAGCTTCGACGCGCTGCTGCAGTTGCACCGCCCCGACGAACAGCGCATGTTCGCGCTGACCCGCCACGCCGGTGTGCACTTCGGCCAGATCGAGTTCCGCACCGGCGACTGGTTCGTATTCGGGTCGGAAAGCGACGGCCTCTCGCCGGCAGTCCGCGGGCGCTTTCCGCCCTCGCGGCAGCTGCGGCTTCCGATGCGCCCCGGCAGCCGCAGCTTGAACCTGTCCAACGCGGTTGCCGTGGTCGTGTTCGAGGCGTGGCGGCAGTTGGGCTATTCGGGCGGGCTGTAATCAACGCTGCGCCTGGAGCAGCGCCAGCGCCGCCTCGGGCGTATCCGCTGCGGCCAGCAGTTGCTCCTGGCCGCGGCGCACGAAACCGCAATCCACCGCGTCTTCGAGCCAGCGCAACAGTGAATCAAAGTACCCTGCCACATTGACCAATGCGACAGGTTTGCCGTGCAAGCCGAGTTGCAGCCACGTCACCATCTCGAACGTCTCGTCGAGGGTTCCGTAGCCGCCCGGCAGCGCGAGAAAGCCATCCGCGCGCTGCGCCATCTGCCATTTGCGGTCATGCATCGATTCGACCACGACGAGGTCGGTCAGCCCCGTGTGCGCCACCTCGGGGCGCATCAGGTGGCGGGGAATGACACCGGTAACCTGCCCGCCCGCTTCCAGTGCGGCATCGGCAAGCGCCCCCATCATTCCGACCTGTCCGCCCCCGTATATCAGCGCGAGCCGGTGGCGTGCGAGCAGAGCGCCGGTTGCGCGCGCCGCTTGCAGGAATCGCGGGTCGCTGCCGCGAGCGGATCCGCAGAACACGCACACGCTGCGGATCCGCATTTCAGCCGAACGCGCGCTCGATTCGTCCACCTCGACGTTCTTCACCATTGCGCTCTTCACCATTGCAGGCCGGCCGCGGCGTGGCATGCCAGCGGTTCCTCCGCCCCGGGGAGACGAAAGTGCAGATCTACGTGTTCGCCCGACTTCATGCTCGTCCCGGCAAGCGCAGCGAAGTGCAACGGGCGATGTTCGAGGTGCAGGGACCGACCCGGCCTTTCAAGGCATCGCTCGCGCAAAAAATCTGGTAGCCGCACCGCCTAGCGTCGACTGTAAAGGATTTGCTGGCCAAATCTGCGCCAATTCGAAGGCTTCATTGCTGGCAACGCGGTGAGCTGCGCTTAAGAGTTGCGCGACCCGGTCGATGTCCGAACTGTCATCAACCGTTGTGCGGCAAAACTCCAATGGCTGCCACCCGGCGAGATCCGCGCTCGTCCCCGAGGAATCGACGAATCACCTGGCTGCCGGCGCTGGCCGTGTCCGTGTTCGTGTTCGTCGCTGCGTGCGGTGGCGGTGGAGGAGGCAACACGGATCCCGGTCACCCGTGGCCGACGACTTCGTTTTCCGGAACCGTAACCCGCAACGGCGCTGCGTTGGCAGGCGCAACCGTGATCGCATTCAGTACCAACGGCAATAGCACGTTCGGAACGACCACCACGGATTCGAACGGCAACTACTCCTTCTCCGGTCTTGGCACGTCGTGTACAGAAAACTGCACTCAGAACTACCAGTTCTGGGCCGTCAAGGACGGCTACGCCTTCTACCCGGTGCTGGCGAGCAACCCCTCGGGGAATCGCTCGGCCTATCAATGGGACGCACCACCCTCCAACTGGTACGTCGCCAACGGCGCCGCGGTCACACGCGCGGGTTACAACGGACAATTCAGCGACGGAAGTGGGGGCCCGGGAGCCATTTTCACCACGTTCAACTTCATGTCCGTCACTGCGGGTCTGAACGGTCCGACAGACTCGGTCTCCGGCGCAAATTTTGCGGCGTATGACGGCTCCAATCCCCTGGTACGTCTCGCTGCGAGCGGACAGACCGTAAGCTATGCAGCCGGCGACGATGCCTCGGCGCATTCTGGTGTGGCGTGGCCCAGTACACGCTATGTCGACAACAACGACGGAACCATCACGGACAACCTGACCGGATTGGTATGGCTGAAGGACGCCGGCTGCCTGTCGCCCGCTGCGTGGGCGACTGCGATCAGTGCAGTCAACCAGCTCGCCAGCGGGACGTGCGGGCTGACGGATGGGTCCGCCGCTGGCCAGTGGCGCATGCCGAACATGTGGGAGTTGGAAAGCGTCGTCGATGAGTCCGCCGCAAGTCCAGCCGTTACGGCGGGCAACCCGTTCGTCAACGTCGCCAATGCCACCTATTGGACCTCGACCAGCTACTACGGAGGCGAAGGCGGATCGCCTGCCGCGTGGGCGATCCGGATGTCGGACGGACGCTATATCAATGATGGCTCGGCCAACGCCAAGACGAGTTCGTTGGCCGTGTGGGCGGTCAAGGGCGCCGGCGGCGGCGCCGTGAAGTTGCAGGCGACCGGCTTCTATGTTCAGTATGTGGCCGGCGATGACGGCACCGTGGAAGCCGGCGTTCCTCTGACGTTTCCGCGCATGCTCGATAACGGCAACGGCACAGTCACCGATAGCGTGACGGCCTGGCTGAAGCAGGCGAACTGCATCAATGCGACATGGAGCGGCGCGGTCGCAGCCGTGAACGCGCTTGCCAGCGGTCAGTGCGGCCTCACCGACGGATCGACGGCGGGCAGCTGGCGCATGCCCAACCGCAAGGAGATGGAAAGCCTGGCGGATCGTGCGCAAAATAACCAGGCCGATGCCTTTGATTGGACATGGACGAGCTCCAATCCAACGATCCCGTCGATGAACGCGAACTTCAGCAACTTCGTGCAATTCCAGTACTACTGGACTTCGACGACCAACGCTTCGCTTACCACCGAAGCGTGGACCGTTTTCAGCTGCGACTTTGGCGTGTACGACACCGCCAAGAGCAATACCGGGTACACGCTCGCCGTACGCTGAAGGGTTAAGTGCCGCTAGGAGGTCTCGCTGCGCGGCCCGCGCGCGAGCAGGTGTTCGAGCGCCGCGCGTGGATTGAGCCGCGCATCGAGCACGGCGCACACGGCCTGCGTGACGGGCATGTCGACTCCGACCTCGGCCGCGCGCGCAGCGATCGCAGGTGCCGACCACACCCCCTCGGCGACGTGGCCGATGTCGGCCAGTGCGCGTGCAAGGTCGACTCCGTGTCCGAGCGCCAGCCCCACCCGCCGGTTGCGCGACAACTCGCCGGTGCAGGTCAATATCAGATCGCCCAGGCCGGTTAGCCCCATGAAGGTCGGCGTGCGGCCGCCCAACGCTACGCCCAGGCGCGTGATCTCAGCCAGTCCCCGAGTAATCAGCGCCGCTCGCGCGTTGTTGCCCAGACCCAGCGAATCGGCGATTCCGGTGCCGATCGCCATCACGTTTTTCACGGCGCCCCCGACCTCGACGCCCACCACATCCGCGCTCGAATAGATGCGCAAGGCTTCGCCGTGCAGCACGCGCGTGACGCGAGAGCAGAAGTCGGAATCGCCGGCGACGGTCAGCGCCGCCGGCAACCCGCGTGCAACCTCTTCGGCGAAGCTCGGCCCGGACAGCGGCCCGCACGGATGCGCGGGCAATTCGTGCGCCGCGATCTGGTGCGGCAACATTCGGGTATCACGCTCGAATCCCTTGCACAGCCACAAGATCGGCGGCAGTTTCTCGATCGCGCTGAGCGCTCGCAGCGTCGGGCGCAGACCGGCGGTCGGCGTGGCCACCGCGATCAGGCCCTGATCGGGGTCTGCGCCGGCGAACCGTACGGCGTCCTGCAGGTCGGCCGTCAGCAGGATCGAGGCGGGCAGCGCGATGCCGGGCAGGTAGCGTTCGTTGGTGCCTTGCTCGCGCAGCCTTTGGATCTGCCCGGCGCTTTGAGCCCACAGCGCCACTTCGCGGCGGCTCGCCAGCACGCATGCGAGCGCGGTGCCCCAGGCACCCGCACCGAGGATCGCGATTCGCATCCTGACTTGCTACTGCCGCGTGGCCGTACCCGGCGGAACGATGATCGGCGACTGCGTGTGCGCGTTCTGTTCCTGCCGTTGCCGGTACAGCGCTTCGAAATTGATCTCGGCCAGATGGATGGCCGGTAGCCCGGTTCGTCCGACCAGGTCGGCCACGTTCGCGCGCAGGTACGGGTAGACGATGCCGGGGCAAACGATTCCCATTACCGGTTCGAACTGACCGGCAGCCAGCCCACGCATCTCGAAGATGCCGGCCTGCTTGGCCTCGACCAGGAACAGCACCTTGTCCTTGACGCGCGCCGTGACGGTCACCCGCACGATCACCTCGTAGATGCCATCGGCCACCGTCTCGTGGCCGATGTCCATCTGCACGTCGACCTGCGGTGCGCTTTGCTCCAGCAAAATGGAGGGTGCATTCGGCATCTCGAGCGAGGCGTCCTTCAGATAAACGCGCTGGACCGTGAACACCGGGGCGGTCGGCGGGACGTTGGCTGGGCGGTTTGGCCCACCGGCAGGGGAGTTCTCTGTCATCGCAGCATCTCCGGAAGCTTGCCTTCGCGATCCAGCGCGGCCAGCTCGTCGAAGCCCCCGACGTGCACGCCGTCGATGAAAATCTGCGGTACCGTGCGCCGCCCGGTGATCCGGACCATCTCATCGCGCAGCGCCGGGTCCAGATCCACCCGCAGCTTCTCGATCGATCCGACCCCGCGCGCCGTCAAAAGACGCTCGGCGCGGATGCAAAATGGGCACACCGCGGTACTGTACATGCGTATCTGCGCCGCCATGTCACGAACCGAAGATTCGACAAGGCGGATCGACCGCACTGGCGCGTACGGTTCTCGGCGCGCTCATTTCTTCAACGGCAGGCCCGCTTCGCGCCAGGCCCCGACGCCGCCGGCCAGAACGTACACCTCGCCGATGCCGCCCGCCTTCAGGCCGGCAACCGCGCTGTGGGTACTGCGGCCCTGATCGGAAACCACGATGACAGGCCGATCCTTGCGCAGCTCGCCGCAGCGCTTACCGATCTCCGCCACCGGGATATTGCGCGCGTTCGGGACCGAGCCGGTCGCGAATTGCTCAGGTCCTCGGACATCGACCACCTGGGCGTGGCGCGAATTGATCATCTGAGTGGCCGCCAGCGTGGTGAGATTCAGTCCGCCAGCACCATCGCGCAGCATCGGCCATAGAAGAAGCCCGCCGCTGACGCAGGCCAGCGCAATCAGCAACAGATTGAAGGGATCGACCAGAAACTGCACGAGCAGAACGGGGTGAGGGGTGAATCGTGATTATAGAATGCACTTCGATGAACCCCCGCAGCGTCGTCCTGCTTCGACACGGCCAGAGCCAATGGAACCTTGAGAACCGGTTCACAGGCTGGACCGATGTCGACCTGAGCGCGCAAGGCGAGGCGGAAGCGCGTGCCGCCGGCCGACTGCTGCGTGAGCAGGGCTTTGTTTTCGACATCGCCTACACGTCCGTGCTGCGACGTGCGATCCGCACGCTTTGGATCGTGCTGGACGGAGTGGATCGAATGTGGATCCCTGTCGTGCACAGCTGGCGCCTGAACGAGCGCCATTACGGTGCCTTGCAGGGCCTGAACAAGCAGGAAACCGCGCTGCGCTATGGCGATGAGCAGGTGCACCTGTGGCGCCGCTCCTATTCGATACGCCCGCCCGCGCTGACGGCCGCCGACGAGCGCTGGAGCGGGCGCGACCCGCGCTACCACATACTCAAACCCGAGCAGATTCCACAGGCCGAGTCTCTGCAGGACACTTGCGATCGTGTCGTGCCGTTCTGGAACGACTCGATCGCCCCGGCGCTGTCGCGCGGTCGCAGGGTGCTGATCGCCGCGCATGGAAACTCCCTGCGGGCGTTGATCAAGTTCCTGGATCAGATGTCCGACGACGCCATCGTCGACCTGGAGATCCCGACCGGGCGGCCGCTCGTGTACGAGCTGGACGATTCGCTGCGGCCGATCCGGCACCACTACCTGGAGCCGCGGGGCGTTGCTGGCCCGACCTCGAATCCGAAGCAGTAGCCCTGCGACAAACCGCGGGTGGCTTATTTGCGTGTTGCTCGTGCTTGCGCTGGCGTGCTCCGGCGCGGCGGAGCCACGCGACGCCGGCACTCGCGACACGGAGGGCGGCACGGTCAGCGCGCAGCGCAAGCACAAGCTGCAGGGCGAGCAGCGTGAGTTGCGTACGCGACTGATCCAGCTGAAGAAGCGGCTGGCCGAATCTGAGGCAGCGCACGCGGAAGCTGCGGACGCGCTGGCCGCGTCGGAGACTGCGATCTCCTCCGCCAACCGGCGGCTGCGCGAGCTGGCGCAGGCGCGGCGCGAAGTGCAGGCGCAGATCGATGCGTTGCAGGAGCGCGAGCGCAGCGCGCGCTCGCGCCAGGGCGAGCACGAAGCTGCAGCCGGCCGGATGATCCGTACCCAGTTCGACCTCGAGGGTCGCCGAGGGTGGCAGGAGTTGCTGGACGGCGAAGGCGCCGGAAGCGCTGCGCGCGAACGCATCTACCTGGACAGGGTAATCCAGGCGGAGCTGCACCAGGTCGGGGATCTGCGCAAGCGCCGCGAAGATCTGGCCGAGCTCGAATCGCAGTCACGTGAGCGCAAAGCCGAGCTGGCATCGATCGCCGACCAGGAACGGGCGAGCCGGGCTCAGTTGCTGAGCCAGCAGGCGGTGCGCAAAACCACGCTGGCCAGCCTGGCCCGCCAGATCGGCGAACAGCGCCGCTCGGTGGCAAGCCTGGAGCGCGACGAGGCTCGCCTTACCTCGCTGATCGACGAGATTTCCCGTCTGCTGGCAGAGCAGGCGCGCAGTCGCCCGCCCCCGCGCCCATCGTCGGCTGCGGCGGCGCCGCGCCCGGATGCTGCGGTGCCGCTCGAGCCCGCCTCGCTCAGAGGAAAGCTGGAACTGCCGGTGCAAGGCCCGCTGGAGGCGCGCTTCGGGTCGCCCCGGCGCGATGAGGATGGCCGGCCGCAGCCTGGGGCGCCGACCTGGAAGGGGCTTTTCATACGGGCGCCGGCCGGAACCGAGGTGCACGCGGTTGCCGCCGGTCGGGTCGTATTCGCCGACTGGCTACGGGGCTTTGGCAACCTGATGATTCTGGACCACGGCGGCGGGCTGCTGTCGGTATACGGCAACAATGAGACGCTGTTGCGCGGTGTCGGGGATGTCGTACACGCGCGCGAAGTGATTTCGGCGGTCGGAAGCACCGGAGGCAGCCAGGATTCCGGCCTATACTTCGAATTGAGGTATCAGGGCAAGCCTTTCGATCCGCTCGCGTGGGTGGGTCCACGCTAGCGTAGGGCGGATCACGATCCCTGGCCTGGAGGCGGCATGAGCGGACGGTTGCGCAGTTGGGGCCTGGTCGGCATCGGGATGATCGTTGGCCTGTCGGTCAGTTACGGCCTGACCGCATACGCGTTCCGCGATTCCCACGGGCCGATCCCGCTGGACGAGATTCGCGAGTTCACCGAGGTGTTCGGCGCGATCAAGGCCAACTACGTCGAGCCGGTCGAAGATCGCAAGCTGATGCAGGAGGCTATCTCCGGCATGCTGTCGGGGCTGGATCCGCACTCGGCGTTCCTCGATGCCGACGCCTTCAAGGACCTGCAGGTCGGCACGCAAGGCGAGTTCGGAGGCCTGGGGATCGAGGTCGGAGCCGACGACAGCGGCGCCATAAAGGTGATCGCTCCGATCGACGACACGCCTGCGGCGCGCGCAGGGATCCGCGCTGGCGACCTGATCATCAAGATCGACGACAAGTTCACGCGCGGAATGGGGCTGAACGACGCGATCAAGCTGATGCGCGGCAAGCCCAAGACCCCGATCACGCTGACGATCGTTCGCAAGCAGGAGCCCAACCCGTTCGATGTCAAGCTGATCCGCGACATGATCCGGGTGCAGTCCGTGAAGGCCAAGATGATCGAACCGGGCTACGCGTTCGTCCGGATCACGCAGTTCCAGGAACGCACCGTCGACGATCTGGCCAAGCAGCTCAGCGATATGTACAAAAAGGCCCCGCTCAAGGGAGTCGTGCTGGATCTTCGCAATGATCCGGGCGGCCTGCTGCACGCCGCTGTCGGTGTATCGGCGGTTTTCCTGCCGCCCGACGTTACCGTCGTGACGACCGAGGGGCGAACGGAAGACGCGCACCGGCGCTACGCCGCCAACCCGTCGGACTATCAGCATAGCCATGGCGACGATGCGCTCGCGCACCTGCCGCCCCAGCTCAAGTCGGTTCCGCTGGTGGTGCTGGTCAACGGGGCCAGCGCCTCGGCGTCCGAGATCGTTGCCGGTGCGCTGCAGGACCACAAGCGCGCCACGCTGATCGGCACGCAGACATTCGGCAAGGGTTCTGTGCAGACGATCATCCCGATCCGCAACGATCGCGACAACCCGACCGCAATCAAACTGACGACCGCGCGCTACTACACGCCCAGCGGCCGCTCGATCCAGGCGCAGGGCATCGCGCCCGACCTGATGGTGGACGACACGGCCGATGGCAACTACGTCGGTCTGACCGTACGCGAATCCGATCTTGCCCATCACCTGGAGAACCAGAACGCCTCGCTCGACGCGACCCGGACAGGTGACGCGGCGGGCGCGTCGGCCATGGACAAGGACGACGGCCTGCAGCACGGCGTTCCTGCCAAGAACCGCTACGAGTTCGGATCGGTCGACGACTTCCAGCTCAAGCAGGCGATGAATTTCCTGCAAGGGCGGCCGGTGGAAACGGTCAAACCCAAAGAAGCGGTCGCCTCGAGTCCGGCGACGACTGCGCACTAAGTAGGTAGCTGGATACCGCCTGCCTGACTGCAGACCCCGAAGACCCGGGTCAGGCAGGCAGACGCATACGGCGCAAGCGCCTCAGTCGCCGAACAACCTCTGCTTCATCTCACGCCGCTGCTGCGCCTCCAGCGACAGCGTCGCAGTGGGGCGCGCCAGCAGGCGCGGGATCCCGATCGGATCGCCGGTTTCTTCGCAGAAGCCATACTCGCCCGATTCGATCCGCTGCAGTGCGGATTGCACCTTCTTCAGCAGCTTGCGTTCGCGGTCGCGCGTGCGCAGTTCCAGCGCGTGCTCTTCCTCAATGGTCGCGCGGTCGGCCGGATCGGGAACGATCACCGTCTCGCGCAGGTGCTCGGTGGTCTCGTCGGCGTTGCTGAGCAGCTCGCGCTCCATCTGCTGCAGGCGGTACTTGAAGAAGGCGAGCTGGGCGTCGTTCATGTAATCGTTGTCCGCCATGTTCAGCAGCTGTTCCTCCGTGAGGAGCTGCTTCCCGCTTACATAAACCGGCTCCTCACTGCGGCTCGACGAGCGGGTCAGCAGGTATTCGTGCGCGGCCGCCAGATCCTTCGGGCTGACCGTAGGGGCCGGCCGCGCGGCCGCTTTCGGAGCCGGTGCCACGATGATCGGCGGCGGCAGTACCACCGCCACCCCGGGCCTCGGTTTCGCAGACGCTGCGGCCTGCGCCACCGGCCTGCTCGGGGCCGCTTTGCCAGCTGGCTTACCGGCAGGCTTCAGCTTGGTTGCGGCGGCGGACCGGGCTGCCGGCTTGGGCTTTGCCGATCGCGATACCGGTCTGGCTGCCGGTCTGGCTGCCGGTCTGGCCGCCGGGCGCTGTGGCCTGGAGGCCGGCTTGGTGGCCTTGCGGTCGGCCTTCTTTGCACTCTTGCCGGTCTTCTTTGCGGCGCTCTTCGACCGCGCCGGCGCCTTCGATTTGGAAACCATGGAACGGACCCCTTTTATGCCTCCGCGCTCGGCCCGCTAGCGGGCAAGGCAGGCTTCGAGCCCCTTGAGAATTGCCTCCCGGGGTAGTTTGCGCCCAATGAACACGATTGTGCTCGCTGGCCGCTCATTCTTGCTCCACGGGCGCCCGGGTTCCGCGGCAATCACCATGTGCACTCCCTGCAAGACCTGCCGCCGCGGGGAGCCGCTGACAAAAAGGACGCCTTTATACCGAAGCAGATCCTGCCCGTAAACCCGCGTCAGGGCGCCCAGGTATTCCTCCAGGCGCGGTCCCGAAAACGGGCGGCGCGATCGAAATACGAATGCCTGTACCTCGTCATCATGTTCTGCGTGGTGGTGCGCGTGGTCGTGCCCGCCGTCCTGGCCGCTCTCGCCGGAGTGGCCGTGACGGGGGCCGCTGCGCGGCAGCCCCTTGATCTCCGTCTCGAGGCCGGCAAGCTGCTGCGAGCGCGGATCGTCCAGGTCGAAGCCGCAGATGTCGAGCAGATCGTCGATTTCGGCCTCTCCCATCTGCACGATCTGAATCGGCGCGCGCGGGTTGATGCGCACCAGGCGCGCGCGCAGCGAATCGATGTCGTCGCGCTCGACGAGGTCGGGTTTGCTGAGCAGGATCCGGTCGGCGAATCCGACCTGGCTCTGCGCCTCGGGCTGGGCGTCGAGCGTGCCGTGGCCGTGCAGCGCATCCACAACCGTGACAACGCCGTCCAGCCGGTAATACTCGGCAACCTTGTCTTCGCGCAGGAACGTCTGCGTGACCGGCCCTGGGTTGGCCATTCCGGTGGTCTCGACGATTACGCGGTCGAAGCGCAACTGTCCGGCCTCGCGCTTGTCGCGCAGCTCTCCCAGGATCCGTGCCAGATCGCCTCGGACGGTGCAGCACAGGCACCCGTTGTTCATCTCGATGATCTGTTCGCGCGTCTCGGTGATCAGAAGCTCGTGGTCGATCCCTTCAGGTCCGTACTCATTCTCGATGATGGCGATGCGCTGGCCGCTTGTCCGCGCGAGGATGCGGTTGAGCACAGTGGTCTTGCCGGCGCCGAGAAAGCCGGTGAGGACGGTAACGGGCACGAGCGCGGGGTTCATGCGCGATGGGCAGCAGTTCCAGCGGGGCGCGAAGTGTAGAGCAAATCGCGTGGCGCGACCCGCGGCGCTGCGGCTGCTTCGAGCGCATAAGGATGGCCACGCTGTTGGAATGTTCGGTTGCTGCATCACGCGCAATTCGGCTATTCGGCAAGCCGATTGGATGGGGCGCCGGACCGCCCCTCGGGCATTCGCCGGAGCGCATTTGCGGGTTATTCTTGCTGGCGCCGCGGGGCCGCACGCGAGAGATTCGACGGGTGGCTGCCGTGCGGGCGGTGCATCCTGGCGTCCCGTTCGTTCAACGGCGCTTCGATTTGATAAGGGAGCACGATCCATGCGGAAGGAACTGCGTCAGTCCCTGTTCGCAGCGGCACTCGCCGGCGTGGCGCTGGCGGGCTGCGGCGGCGGCGGGGGAGGCAGTAGCGGCAGCCCGGCCCCGTCGCCGTCACCGGGTCCAACTCCCGCGCCCGGACCTGCTGCTCCTCCGGCCAGCGCCGGGCAGTACTTCGTAACAGGGCACGCGGGCGCGGGTTTCGGTTCGGGAGCGAACACGATCGCCTTCTTCGATTCGCCCCAGGCAGTCAACCCCTATCCGCTGGTTGTGGTCGACCCGCTTGCGACGCCGCCGACGGCGACAGAATTCGAGGCGGAAATCACGACGCTCGACATCGCCAACCTCAGCGAGTGGTTTCCGGTGGGCGGCAACGCGACCGCGTGGGGGGTGCGTTACCGCGTCTACGCCAAGCATGTCAGCGCCGGCGTGGACAACCTGTTCAAGATCGACCTGCGCAAATCCGGCGGCACTACCTCTCCCGGCCCGACTCAACTGACGAGCGCGGTGATCGCCGGTAGCGGCGCGCAGCCGCCGATCTGCTGGTTCGACCACCAGGTGTTCGACAACTACCGCTCGGCGGACCAGTCGTGGATTGTTTTCCATGCGCACGGAACGATCGACAACAACTGCGGAACTGCCGATGACCAGTACGTCGCGGTCGAGGCGAACATGACCGCGACCGACACGCCGCTGGTGCTGACGGCGACAGTGTCCGGGGCGAAAAGCCAGTTGCAGCCGGTCGAAGCGCTGTACGACTCGACCGGTCTGATCAACGGCTTTCTGGCGATCGTTCATCCTCCGGTCGACGCGAGCATCGTGCCCACCGGCCCGGTATCGGTGGCGCAGCTCGGCACCACGATGGCGGTGAGCAAGACTTTCGCGCAGACGCTGACCGGTTTCGGCGTAACCGGCGGATCGGGCGACTTCCTCAGCTTGGGGGTGTCGCCTGGCGGCATGTGGATCTACCGGGATTCCTCCAACATCTGGGTGGTGAATGCGGCAGCGGGCACATCGACCAAGGTCTACACCGTTAACGCGGGCGATGTTGTGCATGGGCGCGCCGTCTTCGACCCCGCAACGCCTGCAATGGACTACGTTTCAATCGACAACAGTGCAAGCCCGTCGAGCGGCGGCTACGTGCTGCAGATCAATACGTCGGCGTCTCCTCCGACCGCGACCGCCCAGCCCTACGATGCGGCAGCGACGGGTGGGGTCACCCTGGTCGGCGTCTCCTCTGCCAACGTGGTCTACCTACTCACCGATCGCAGCGCGGTCAAAGCGGTGCCGAAGGCGAGCTTGGCAACGGCTCCCACGGCCCTGTTCACGGGCACGGCCACCCTGACCGTGGACGGACCGCTGGGCTCACCGAATGGAACCCCTCCCGTCGCGTATATGGTCGGCGACGAGGTGTACTTCACGGCGAACGACTCCTCGACCGCCAACAACAACAAGCAGGCCTACAAGGCAAACGCCGGCTCGACGATCGCATCCGCCACTGCGATCACCGCCGGCTCGGGCGCCGTGCTGGGAACGGTCGCCGGCATGTTTGCGACGTCAGGGCTCATCTCGCCTTCCGGCGCGCTGGTGGTCACGACTGGCTCCTTCAACAGCACGACAGGGCTGACCTTCTCCGGCGCAGCGCTCTCGAATTACGACAATGCCGGAGCTCCGGCAGCCGCGATCGGCACGCTTCCGACGACGACCCTGCCGATGACGCCGCTGGATGTCAGCACACTCCCGATGCAGGCGGGCGTGCCGGCGCTGCTCGAAATGACCGGGGGCAATTCCCAGACCATCGGCGAACCGGTCGACGATGTCGGTACCTTCAGTCCAGGGGCCGCGAACACCTTCACGCGGGTCACCACCAACATGCAGTAAGGGATCGGGCCGCGCGGCTGCGATCCCAGGCACAATCGGTCGTTGCGGCCGCAAAATCCGGCGGCACGCCCGATTGGCTTCCCGGGAGAGACGGCCGATGACGGCCCAAAGCTACCTGCGCCGCGTGCTCAATGCGCGCGTCTACGACGTCGCGATCGAGAGCGCGCTCGACCCGGCGCGCGAGCTGTCGGAGCGCCTCGGCAACCGCGTCCTGCTCAAGCGCGAGGACCTTCAGCCGGTATTCAGCTTCAAGCTGCGCGGCGCCTACAACCGGATGGTCAAGCTGGACGGCGCCGAGCGCCGGCGCGGTGTGATCGCGGCATCCGCCGGCAACCACGCGCAGGGCGTCGCGCTGGCGGCGCAGCGGCTGGGCTGCCGCGCGGTGATCGTGATGCCGGTCACCACGCCACAGGTGAAAGTCGACGCGGTGCGCGCGCGCGGCGCACAGGTCGAGCTGCACGGCGACTCGTATTCGGACGCCTATGCGCGCGCGATGCGCTTGCAGCAGCGCCATCGCCTCACGTTCGTGCACCCGTTCGACGATCCCGACGTGATCGCCGGCCAGGGCACGATCGCGATGGAGATCCTGCGGCAACATCACCGGGACAATGGCGGCGACGGCGCGATCCACGCGATATTCGTTCCGGTCGGCGGCGGTGGGCTGATCTCGGGCGTCGCCACGTACGTGAAGGCGCTGCGGCCCGACATCCGCGTGATCGGCGTTCAGACCAGCGATTCGGACGCGATGGCGCGCTCGCTGCAGGCCGGCAGGCGCGTTCAGCTGCACGAGGTGGGCCTGTTCTCCGACGGCACCGCGGTACGGCTGGTGGGAGAGGAGACGTTCCGACTGTGCCGCGAGCACGTCGACGAGATCGTCACGGTCGACACGGACGCGCTCTGCGCCGCAATCAAAGACGTGTTCCAGGACACACGCTCGGTGCTGGAGCCGGCCGGCGCGCTGGCGGTGGCCGGCTGCAAGGTGTACGTGGAGCGCGAGCGGTTGCACGGACGCACGCTGGTGGCGATCGCGAGCGGCGCCAACATGAATTTCGACCGCCTTCGCTTCGTCGCCGAACGCGCGGAGGTCGGCGAGCGGCGCGAGGCGGTGTTCGCCGTCACGATCCCCGAGCAGCGCGGCTCGTTCAAGCGCTTCTGCGCGCTGGTGGGAAACCGCAACGTGACGGAGTTCAACTACCGGATCGCCGACAGTACCGTCGCGCACATCTTTGTCGGAGTGCAGATCGCGCGGGCAAGCGAGGCCGACACGCTGGCGCGTGTATTCCGCCGCTCCGGCTTCGCAACGCTGGACCTGACCGACGACGAGCTTGCCAAACTGCACCTTCGCCACATGGTGGGTGGCCGCTCGCCCCTGGCGAAGGATGAGTTGCTGTACCGCTTCGAGTTTCCCGAGCGTCCGGGAGCGCTGATGCGTTTTCTCAAGTCGATGTCGCCGGAGTGGAACATTTCGCTGTTCCACTACCGCAACCAGGGCGCGGACTACGGCCGCATCGTGGTGGGGCTGCAGGTGCCGCGCGGAGAAAAGGGACAGTTCCGGCGTTTCCTGGCCACGCTCGGCTACCGATACTGGGACGAGAGCGCACACCCCGGCTATCAGCTGTTCCTGGGGTAACGGTCCGGCTAGAAGCGGAACGCAACGTCGGCGCCGACGGTCCAGCCGCGGAAATTGGTACCCCACAGGTACGAGCTGCCGATCCCGAGCCACTGTACCTTCCAGAACTGGTTCAGGAAGTCGAGCACCAGGCGGCCGTGGATTTCGTACACGTGCTGCGTGTCGAGGCCGTCCTTAAGGTCGCCGAACAGCTCGGTCCTGCCGAAGAAACCACCACTGCGCAGTTCGTGCCCATACAGCTGGCGGCCCAGCGGCACGTCGATGTCGATGCTGTTGGCCAGGGTGCCCGAGTTTCCGTCCACGATGTTCGAGTTGGAACCGCCGGAGCTCTGGGTATGGAAAAACGTTGCATCCGAGGACAGCGTGGTGATCGTGCGGTTCCACGTGAATCGGTACTGAACGTTCATGGCAGGCCGCACGGTCCAGGTGTTTTCGTTCCAGCCGGCTCGAGCGGTCGCGCCGCCAGAGGCGCTCGTTTGCGCGGATGCGGCTGCAGTCGCGTCGTCCGAGGTATGTCCGTACATCCCCATTAACGTCGGGGCCAGGCTGAATCGGTCGCTCAGCCAGAAACGTGCGCCACCGCCGAACTCGATTGCGAAGGTGGCGAACTGGCCCCCAACCCCGTTGCGGGAGCCCGCGTGTGGGTGGCTCTCGGCGTTGACCGAGCCGATACTTCCCTGCAATCGAGGCTGCCATGCGATGTCGAGGTCGCCGAGCCTGCGCGGGTCGCCGATCTCGCCGGAGCCCGCGAACTTGGAAACGTCCATGTCCATGTCGTCGTCGCTGCCGCGGATCCTGTAGCTGCCGCCCGTGAGTCCGAGATCGCCGCCCTCGATCGTCAACGCCTCGACGCGGTTGCCGAGCGCGCTTGCGATCCTGTTGGCCTGGCTCGGCGTGATCTGGCAGCGGGCGCAATGCGGCAGCAGTGCCGCCACCGCGCCCACGATCACGACCGCCGCGTGCAGGCGGCGCCGAACTGGGGCGGTGATCATTCCGGCCATGAATTTTCGCGACGGCACGAACTAGCGCGGCCGCACTCGCACGGCCACCGCTTCGATGGTCCGGATCACGACGTCGTCGCCCGCCTCCATCTGCGCAAGCCTGGCGCCGAGGCCGACTTTGAAAGTCTCCTGCCTTCCGTTGGGGTACTGCAGCGTCAGCAGGCGATAACTGGGATCGACCGCCAACACCTTGGCGTCGGCCTCTACAGGCTGAAGTCCGCCGCCCGAGCGCGGCAATTTGCCGTTGTCCAGCACGTAGACGGTAAGCTCCTCCACGACGGTCGGCTGGACCTCGTCGCCGACCCTGATCTGGTCGAAGTTGGAAACCCTTTTGCCGAATCGATAGACGGTTCCGGCACGATCGGCGGGATTGCGGACGACGACGGTGCGCGTCTGGAAGTCGACCGACTGCACGATCGCAGGACTTCTGACCGATTCGACGGCGATTGCGGCCTGTATCAGGCGAGGGTCGCCCTTCGGTCGAACATTCGCGATCGGTGCGCTCCAGCATCCCGCCAGGATGATCGCCACGGCGAACAGCAGCGGATCGACGGCAGTCGCGGCTCTCATGGCCAGGGCTCGATGATGCGTTCATCGATTCTGGCGCGTGAGCGCCGGCAGCCAACGAACGAGAAAGCCGGCTTTCGCTCAGGAGACTAGAACTTCTCCACCCACGGCCGCAGATCGAGCTCCAGCGTCCACGCGCTGCGCGGCTGCGCGTGCAGCTGCCAGTAGCACTCGGCGATCGCTTCGGGAGCAAGCTGCGAGTCGGGCATTGCACCCGCACTGGCCGGCGGACGTGCGGGCGCTCGGATCTGTCCATCGATGATTACGTGCGCCACGTGCACGCCGCGTCCGTCGAGCTCGCGCGCCATGCTCTGCGCCAGCGCGCGCAGAGCGAACTTGGGCGAAGCCAGATTGGCGAAGCGTGCACTGCCGCGCAGCGAGGCAGTAGCGCCGGTGAACAGGATCGTGCCGCTGCCGCGCGCGGCCATCCGCCGCGCCGCCTGCTGGCCGACCAGAAAGCCGGCGTAGCAGCCGATTTTCCAACACTCCAGGAAATCCCCCGGGGCGATGTCGACGACCGCGTCGGGCCGGTAGGTCCCGGCGTTGAAGATCACGCACTGTGCAGGCCCGAGCTCGCGCTCGAGCGTATCGAAGGCCGCGGCGACCGCACCCGGATCGGTCAGATCGCACGCGTGCGGCCACGCTTCGCCGCCAAGCAATGCGGCCAGCTCGCGCAGGCGCGCCTCGTTGCGCGCGAGCAGCGCCGCACGCATTCCTGACTGGATAAACCGCTGCGCCAGCGCGCGGCCGAGGCCGGGTCCGGCTCCAGCGACTACGACAACCCCGGAATTCACCCGATCCTCCTTGGACTGGTAGTCCTCATTGCCTTAAGGGAACTTTCCCGTCAGCATGCACTCACTTCGATATTACGTTCGACACTTGAGAACAGGCCCCGACGATCCGATATTAGATACAAGGACGAGCGCCACCGTTCGAAGCCTGGGCCCTCCCAGTCCACCCAGCACTTGGACGCAGCGTTAGAGGCTGATATGAACATGGTCTACAACAGCTCCAATTTCTGCGTTCTCGAATTCTCTGATTTCGGGGAGGTGGGCCGTAATCCTGCGGGCGGTTTCGAGATCATGGACAAGAGCATGCGTCGCGAGATCTTCCTCGATGGCCCACGCGCGGAGCAGTTCAAGCGCGAGATCGACGAGCTGCTCTCGACCGAGCCGACGTTCGACGAGTTCGATGACTTCCTGACCGGTTACGCCGGCCTGATGACCCAGCCGCTGGCAATGCACTAGCCAGCGCGGGGTTTCCAGCAGTCCTTTGCGCGACCGGCGCACCTTGAGCGCCCGGATTCGCGTTTCCGCACACCTCGCAAATCGCAAATCGCGCGAAGCCGGTACGGAGCGCGTGAACCCAGTGACCAATTACAAGTTACTTAAGTAAGTATTCAATGGAGCGCCGCTCGGCTTAGTCTGGGTGCGAGCCGTAGTAGAGGATCGCGATGTAGTGCAACGCGCCCGGCGGCCTCCGTTCGAAGTGCAGAGGGAGAAGAAGATGAGGCACGCGATCGCTCTGGGATTCGCGCTCCTTTTCGCATTAGGGGTTTGCGGCGGCGCGAGCGCGGCGCCGGTCACCGATCCGCTCGCCGACCCGACCACCTCAGCGTATCCAATTCCGTTACCGATACCACCACCGCCGCGACCGCCTCCGCCGCCGCTGTTACCGCCGCGCGTCATCTACCGAGGATTCGTCGTCACCGACGTCTCTCTCGGTGGTGTGTGGTACCACAACGCGCTCGTAACCATGACGTTCGTCGGGTTCAAATCCGACGTTTTCCCTTTCAGCCAGACCAACGGCAGCTACACCGGCAGCGGCTGGGAGATCACGCAGGGGACGGCGAGCGTGCATATCGTGAGTGGCGCCCAGGTGATCGATGCCGTTTTCAACCCGGGGCAGATCATCGTGGCCTTCGATCAGAACAATGACGGCTTCGGCTTCGGTTCGTCCTTGGGAAACACCACGGGAACCTTCCCGGGAAACGGTCAGTTCGAACCCGCGTATCCGTTCGGGATCGACGCGGTGTTCGTGAACGTGACGGATCTGGTGACGCCGGTGGCGCAGAGCGGCCGCCAATGGTCCTGCATCGGCTTTCCGGCCGCCCCTCCGCTCGGGACAGGGCGCTGCGATGATCCAGCCATCCATCCGTCGCTGCAGACCAACCTCGGCCCCTTCTACATGTACATGCCGTACTTCAGCACCGACGCGAGCGGACTGATCGTCGACGATTACGGGGGCGCGCTGAACCAGGCGCTTTTCAAGATCGACGTGATTCCCTGAAGCGGCGCGGCGATCCGCATACGTACCGCTGCCGGCAACCGTTCGAATTGCAGATGCAGGAGCAGACGATGAAGCGTGCACCTTCCCTGGCGTTGGCTCTGTTGGCAACCGCGGCTGTCGCCGGCTCGGTGAGCGCGGCACCGCTGCCGGATCCAAACCCGGCGATCGCGATCCCGATACTGCCTCCGCCGTTTCCGCCGCCTCCCCCACCGCCGCTGTTGATCCCGGTGCTGTACAGCGTCTACGGGGTTGCGGACGGCCAGTTAAATGGGCTGGCTTTCTCGGGCGCCCAATTCCGGCTCGACTTCCGCACCTATACGAACTACACCAGGTCCGTCGTCGAAAATGGCGTCACGGTCTACCGAAACGACGTCGGACAGGCGGTGCTGACGCTGCAGCGAGGATTGAGCACGACCGTCGCAAACATCGCGCCGAACCAGATCTTCGTTCGCTACGATCCGACCAACGGAGTCGCCGGGTTCGGAAGCTATGCGGTCGGTCCGTACTATCCGGTCGTTCTGACCTGGTGCACCGAGCCCGCGGGCTGCCCTCCGATCGAAACGAACTATCCTGATTCCCAGATCTTGGGTGCGTTGATCCAACTGCGGGAGGATCCGCAGGATTCGATGTTCTACTCGCCCGCGGTGTCGGCGCTCGCGACGCAGCTCAGGGGCCCGGCACTGCTGGGAGGCTTCCTGTACGCGTGCCTGTCGTTCGATTTCACCACGCACACCTGTCCGTCGATCCCCAGCGTGCCGATCCAGACCGACCAGGGACCCCTGTACTTCCAGACGCAGAGCGCCTATGGCGGCGGCATATTCACTGCAATCATCGGCGCCGGAACGCCCTGGTAAGCGCCGGTCGATCGATCAGATCTGACCCGGCCGTCCTTCGCGCGGCCGGGCAGCCCAAGGCCGCCGGCGCGGACGGCCGTCCACAGCGGCACCGATACAATCCGATCGGGTTGACGTGCCTGCCTGTGGAGAACCGCTTTGCCTGACACCGAGTCCTGTTTGCGCGAGCTGCTTGCGCGCCGAATCCTGATCATGGACGGGCCGCGCGGCACGATGATCCAGCGGCTGAAGCTCGGTGAGGACGAGTTCCGGGGCCGCGGCCGTACCGATCGCTTCGACGACCATCCAGTCGATCTGAAGGGCGACAACGAGCTGCTGCAGCTCACGCGCCCCGAGGTGATCGAGGATATCCACGAGCAGTACCTGGCGGCCGGAGCCGATATCGTCGGCACCAACACCTTCGGCGCCAACCGCATCGCCCAACACGACTACGGGCTGGGTGACCTCGCCTACGAAATGAACGTGGAAGCAGCGCGGATCGCGCGGCGGGTCTGCGATCGCCACGCGGCCGATGGCAGGCCGCGTTTCGTTGCCGGGGCGATGGGGCCGACGCCCCGCACCGCATCGATCTCGCCCGACGTGAACGACCCGGGCGCGCGCAACGTCACGTTCGACGAACTGGCGACGGCGTACGGCGAGCAGGCGCGCGGCCTGCTCGAAGGCGGCGCCGACCTGCTGCTGATCGAGACCATTTTCGACACCTTGAACGCGAAGGCGGCGATTTTCGCGATCGAGCAGGAGTTCGAGCGGCGCGGCGCGCGAGTTCCGTTGATCGTTTCCGGCACCGTCACCGACGCTTCGGGCCGGCTGCTGTCGGGGCAGACGGTCGAGGCGTTCTGGAACTCGATTCGACATGCGCGGCCGCTCGCGGTCGGCATCAACTGCTCGCTCGGCGCCGCGCTGATGCGGCCGTACATCGAGGAGCTGTCGACCAAGGCCGATGTCTTCGTCAGCGTCTATCCCAACGCCGGGCTGCCCAATCCGATGTCCGAGACGGGCTTCGACGAGACTCCGGACGTCACGTCGAGCCTGCTCGCGGAGTTCGCCCGCAGCGGCTTCGTCAACATCGTCGGCGGTTGCTGCGGCACCACACCCGAGCACATTCGCGCGGTCGCGCAAGCCGTCTTGGGCATTGCGCCACGCACCGTGCCGCGGATCGAGGCGCGCCTGCGTCTGTCGGGCCTGGAGCCGCTGAACATCGGAGCCGACACGCTGTTCGTAAACGCCGGCGAGCGCACCAACGTGACCGGCTCGCGCCAGTTCGCGCGCCTGATCCTGAACGGGAAGTTCGAGGAGGCGGTAGCGGTGGCGCGCCAGCAGGTCGACAGCGGCGCACAGATGATCGACGTCAACATGGACGAGGCGATGCTCGACTCGGCCGAGACGATGCGCCGCTTCCTGAACCTGATCGCGTCCGAGCCCGACATTGCGCGCGTGCCGGTGATGATCGACAGCTCGAAATGGAGTGTGATCGAGGCGGGCCTGAAGTGCGTCCAGGGCCGCTGCATCGTGAACTCGATTTCGCTGAAGGAGGGAGAGGCCGAGTTCCTGCGCCAGGCCAGGCTCGCCCGCGCCTACGGTGCCGCGGTGATCGTGATGGCGTTCGACGAGCAGGGCCAGGCCGACACGTTCGAGCGGCGGGTGGCGATCTGCCACCGCTGCTACGAGCTGCTGACCGGCCGGGCCGGATTCGCACCCGAGGA
>Ga0187846_10000212_pt1 | contig 35824 bp, 70 predicted proteins | sample TC_taG_FD_161473 | JGI IMG/M metagenome (GOLD analysis project Ga0187846, IMG submission 161473) | Biofilm microbial communities from the roof of an iron ore cave, State of Minas Gerais, Brazil - TC_06 Biofilm (v2) | ecosystem: Environmental > Terrestrial > Deep subsurface > Cave > Wall biofilm... | reverse complement strand
ATTAGACCATATAATCCTTCCAGAAGACGATAAGAAAGCAGTTGTCGAGATTGTAGAAGAACTAACCAAAGAGTGTCGGTTTAGAGAAATAATCTTAGCAGGCGGTGAAACATCTATTCAAAACAATATAGATGGAATGGACATAAGTATCTCTGTTGTTGGATATTTGAAGGACGAACCAAGACTAAATATATTTGAACCAGGAGATGTTTTGCTTGGTATAAAAAGTGATGGTATTCACTCTAATGGTTTTACAAAAATAAGAGAGTTGTTCCCTGATAGTTGGAACAGAAAGGACTTTACCAAACCAACTCACTTTTATACTCACCAAGTAGAGTCGGTGATTGGAAGTATCAAGGCAATGGCTCATATAACAGGCGGTGCTTTTACGAAGTTGAAACCAATGTTAGAAGGAGATGCTATTATTCACAAAACTTCTTTACGAGAACCTATTTTTGATGAGATTTATAGCAAGGGAGTTTCAGATGAAGAAATGTATCGCACTTTCAACTGCGGGATTGGTTTCATAATGGGTGTAGCTCCAGAAAAAGTTGAGTTTATGGTAAAATCTTGGTTCAAGAACTGCGAGGTGATTGGAGAGGTTGTAAAAGGCAGTGGAAGTGTTAGTATAGAGTCGGTCTTTTCAGATAAGACGATTACTCTATAATGTTTAGAGGGGCCGTGGTGAAGCAGGATCATAGGACGATGGCATCGTTCAGTCGAGGGTGCAAATCCCTCCGGTTCCACTTTAGGTAATGAAATGGAATGCCCCATACATCAATGCGACATAACTTCTTATCCTTGTCCTTATTGTTATTTTGAGAGAAAAGAAATGGATAAGTTTCGGTTCTGTAATAAGCATAAAACCCCTTATGGCGAAGGCGGGCATTGCCCATCATGCTCAAAAGAGAAACTTATGGAAAATAGAGTAAACTGCCCTGTATGTGGTGATTTTGTTCTTATTGAAAACAATAAGATAGGGAAACACGACTATAATAGTGAAGTTTGTTATGGAAGTTTTATGCCTCCTCCATATCCGTTGGATGGAAGAGTCTATTTGAGCAAGGACGGCGCACCTTGGCGCAGGACTTGGGAAGATGGTCCAAGAGGAAGATGGTCGCAGTGGGAAGAACCTCATCGCAACGATGATGGTTTCCCAGCAGGTTTAGCTTTCAACAATGATGAAGATGAACATCCTCCAGAACAGCCATTGGATAGAACTCAGCAGATAAAGTTCCCGTCTTGCAATCCTCATTACGAAGACGAACGAACAACCTCTCCACGTAATAATAGAAAAAGGAAGAGTCGATAATGTATTATTTTCAAGTAAAAAACCAATGGATTATTGCTGCCAATGAAGCAGAACTCGCCATTATTGTTGGTGAAAAGTGCGAAATACTAAAAAAGATTCCCTATAGTCACTTTTATTTGATGGATATAAAAACTGGTGTAGGACAGAGACAAAAGGAAGGGGAAGATTATATAAGGAGCTGTAGTAAGCAACTTCATCCGTGAGGAAAATATGGAGATACTCGTCTTCTTGGCTATAATCTTTATATGGATATGTGATAGATAATAAAGGCTGCCGAGGCGGTGTAAGGCGGGGCCATAGCTTTATTAGTGAGCATCGCATAAACCGAGAGGCTTGCGAAGGTGATGGTGCAATTCCGTCTGGTTCCATTAGAGTGTTCGATTTTTTGGTAAATAGCGTATGTTTCAGGTTGATAAACCTTTGTGTCCAAAAGTTGTTATTGATGGAGCATTAGTTCCACAAATAACATCTTGTTTTTTGAAAACTGATAATGCTCTTACAATCAAAGTTGGCCAATATGTAAATGGGTATTGGACAGAACCAGATGGAACAATCTCGCTTCCATTCGAATTTATACACGGGCCAAATGCAGAAGTAGGAGATATAAGTCAATCAGTATTGAGGATAAATCCAAGTAACCCTGATGATACAAGATTTGTGATTGTGTGGCGCAAAGTTCAGTAGATTTGGTATTGGTATGAATCGTTTCTTGGAATGGATTGTAAGTGGCTATACTACCCAGTTTGCTAAACTGGCGGGCCGGGAAACCGGCCCTGCGAGTTCGACGCTCGCCCGTTCCGCTTACGAGTGTTAGTTTTCTCTATGAGGATTTTGAAATGAGGTACACTTACGGTTCATCTCACAACGATGGTCAGTGTAATCGTATCTACATTTACGACACTGAGGGCACATTGAGGAATGTTGGCTGTATCAAGCAAAGCGATGAAACAAGTGAAGTTGAATTTGAAGCCACGAACGGCTATAATGGTGCGAGTGTAATACAAGATTTATCAAAGTTCCATAAAAGAAAGTTCAAGAACTCTATGGAAGCCCTCGATGTAATAAATGCAGGCTAATAAATGAAATACTCTTTTGGTAAGCAATATGGTGTAGCGAACCAAGATACTCGCTACATACACATTCATAGAAACGAAGATGGCCGTTATATAGGCGTCATTACAATAGACAAAGATGGGTCTACTGGTAGTTTCAATGATCCATCTTTGATAAAGTTTAGTAACAAGAAGTTCAGGGATGAAATGGAAGTTTTAGATGAACTCAACAAAGGGTAATAGTCGGTTGTTCGAGCCATCGCACTACCTTCGCAAGAAGATGTGAGGAAAGTCGGGACTTCGCCGCTTAAACTGGGAGAAAAATGAGGGGGTACCTCAAAGTATCGCTTTTACCAGTGAGGAAGCAAGCCGTATAGACCTAAGCAGGTGAGCGGTGCTATAATGGTCGGGTAGGTGCCGAAAGACAAATGATGGCATAGAACAGAATCCCGCTTACGGAGCAACTGATTATGGACATTAAAGAATGGGTTTGGCGAACAGAGCAAGCCAGTAAGAACAACATCTTGCTTTACGGCAAGGATGGTCGCTCTGGTCTTTTAGGTGGTAAAACCAAGTGGAAGAGCGTAGAAACTCTCGCTTCGGAAACTGGTTTGACTATTGAGGCTACAGAAGACCTGATGCGAGAACTATATAACGCAGGCAAGTTGATTGAGAAGGATTCTCTATGGTGTTATTGTGAAGTTAAATGTTAAACACCAAAACAAAAGGCGGTTTTGGAGTTTGTAAAGTCTCTGAACGCTTCATGCGACTCGGCGTTCCGGTTTTCGCTGAACTGTTTTGTGATAGTTCAGAGGTTGATTTGATAGTTATAGTGTCTGAAAAAACATATAAGATACAGGTAAGAACAACTTCATCAAAAGACAATAAAGCAGAGTTGAGGTTGCAACGCACCACGCCTGGAACACGCAACACTGCCTGTAAGGTAAGAGGGTTTAGTGATGTCATAGATTTGTTTGCATTATACGTTGAAGATAAGGATGTGATTTTATTCATCAATAAGGCAGACATTAACCAACGACGAGGCATAACATTTGACTTCTCCGAAGGTTCTAAAAGTAGAAATGCCAAAGATTACATGGTCCCGAAGTTCATGTAGATGAGCGCCGGTCTTATAAGCCGGAAGTAGTTGGTGCAAGTCCAACCGGGACTACTCAACAAAAAGAAAGGTAAAGCTATGAATAAACTTTTCGTAACTATCTTCTTACTACTGATTTTGGCTCTGATAGGCATTTCAATCTTTGGCCCTTGGGACACTTACCGTATTCCAGGCGAAGGTGATATGCTTGGTCGTAAAGTATCTGTAGTGGATTTGCCCACTTGGATTGGTGATGGGCTTCGCCTCTTCCGTAAGGACATACTAACTCAAGCAGAAGCACGAAAAGAGCAAGAAGAGTGGTATAACGCTCATCCAAAAGAAAAAGCCGAGAAGGAAAAGTATGAGCGCTGGCTAATGGCGAGAGGCCAGATGTTCAATAAGGATGGATGTATAGTTTCAGGAAAGATTGCGATTGAGAAACGAGATAAGTTCCATTCAGACATCATTCTCGTTACTGAAACGGATAGATTTGTTCTTATCCCTTCGCCTGATAGGAAAGCAAAGATTTACGAAGGCGGTGTGAATAGGTTTAGAAGTTTAACCGATATGGAAGGCAAGGAAATGACTGTTGTTGGCGACTTGATAGATGAACTTCCATCTGTAAAGTCTATTTTAGTGAAGCAAATCTACAAAGGAAGCACAAAATAAACTGGAAGAGAAGCGAATGGAAAGCAGTCTGGTTGGAAGCCAGATGCCCCGCAAGGGGTTGCGAGTTCGAGTCTCGCCTCTTCCGCTCTTATAACTCCATACTTACGAGATTCTACGATGACCTGTATAGTTGGCCTTGTAGACAATAATAAAGTTTATATCGGCGGCGATAGTGCTGGGGTTTCCGGCCACGACATAACTATTCGCCGAGATGAAAAAGTTTTCGCTAATGGACACTTCCTAATGGGATTTACAACATCCTTTAGGATGGGGCAACTCCTTCGCTACGAACTGAAAGTTCCCGAACAGCCTGAAGATATGGATGACTTCAAATATATGGTCACTATCTTCATCAAGGCAGTAAGGGAATGCTTAGGCGAAGGCGGCTTCCTCAAAAAGAATAATGAGGTTGAATCAGGTGGTTCTTTCTTGGTAGGATATAAAGGAAGGCTTTACGAAATAGATGATGACTACCAAGTTGGCTCCGCTGTTGATAATGTCCTCGCTGTTGGGTGCGGAGCAAAAGTTGCTCTTGGCGCTATGTATGCCTCAACGGGAGATCCAGTTGGTAGAATAAGAAAGGCCCTTGAGATTTCTGAAAGATTGAGTGGAGGAGTTAGAAGTCCGTTTCTTATAAAAAGTCAGGAGTAAAAATGAGAGATTTTTGCCCAACTTGCCATAAAAGAGTTCGAGTAAGCGTCAAAGGGCTTCTTTACAGACATTATCCAAAGGGAGTTGGGCCTGTTTCAAGGAACTATTCTCACGAGTGCTCTGGTAGTTATGTTGTTTGTAGCCACGAACAAGGCGTTCAAGAAAAAATGCTTTCTCTAAAGGCACGGATTGAAGATGCAATCAGAGTAGTGGAGAGTAGTGGAGAATAGATAATGGGATATATTGTTGCTGGTACTCTGGTTGTACTTATCGCCCTCGCTTTTCTTCTTATCTACAATCTCAACAAAAACAAGAGAGATTTCTAATACACATAATAAACTTGGAGGAGAATAGATAATGTTATGGATCTTCTGCTCATAATCTGTCTTCTTTTCATCGCTCCACAGGAAACTCGTAAGCCAAAACGAGCGATAAGTGAGTATGAAGGTTTCTATACAGGATACAAAGATGAAAATCGTATCATCACTAACTATGCTGTAAACTGGCGATTTTATTTCGCAAAAGCACTTTTCAAAGCCAAGGCATATGAAGAGTGTTTGGCTCTCTTGAAGCAAATAAACTTTAGAGAACTGGCAGATCCAGCCGCATATTTCTTCACTCGTGCTGTTTGCGAACACCAACTGAACAAACCCGAAGAAGCACAAAAAACCATCGGAATGCTGGAAAATGTGGTTGGTGTTCCTATAAGATATAAAGCCGTAGCGGATTTGATGGGTTATGATATAAGGCAATGGAAAAAAGATGATTTGGGCAACATTGCTCGCAAAATGGGTAATGTTGAAAGACGGCTTCAACTCGCAAAGGGTGGGCCTGAAACACAAAAGATACAAAAAGAAGTTCTTGATGATTTAGACAAGATAATCAAGCAGTTGGAACAGCCGCCAAATGATGGAAAAGGTGATGGGAAAGGCGATAAGGATTCACAAGGTAAATCGAAGAAGAAAGGCCAACCAGGGCAAGATACAAGTAATCCTATGGACGATAGTAGGATTGGAAAGAATAGTGGCCCCGGAAAAGTAACTCCAAAAGAGTTGGAGAAAATCGCAAAAGAGTGGGGTAAGTTGCCTGAAAAGGAAAGAGCGGCGGCGATGCAAAATCTAACTCGTGATATGCCTCCAAAGTACAGGGAAGTCATCGAAGCATATTTTCGCAAGTTGGCTCAAAGTGAATCCAACAAAGACAAATGAAAACTGAGTGCGCTTGTTGTTTCACAAGGAAAGAGTGTGATTTTTACACCTACTTTCTTCATAGTGTAGGTTGTGGAGTAATACATAAAAGAAATAGTTGGATATGTAAATCTTGTGCTAATAAACCAATCCCTGAAATGAAAAAACACGAAGAAGTTCCCGAAGGTTATGATTCCGAATGGGAGCAATGCGATTGTTGTGGTGATTGGTCATACGATGGCGGCAACTTTTATGGCTGTTTCATTTGTAGAAAATGTTTAGATACTCCTAATGATGTTCCTATAAGCTGGAAAAGCAGACACTATAAAACAAAAGTTATAATAGAAGAAGTAAGGAGTGAGTTATGACCAAATTCAAAATAGAAGATGGTCAAGAAGTCAAAATAGAAGAGGGAAAAGAATACCGCCTTCGCATAAGATATGAAGATATACCGAAAATTCACTATAATGACAAACCTATGAGTTGGCCAGCAACTATTTGTTTGTGGTTCTTCATCATAGTATTACTTTTGGGCAGTATATTGTGGCCACTTAGTCTTGCTTCAAAAATGGGAGCAACACATCAATACCCTCAATGGAAAAACTTTCCCTAATGGAAGAGCAAGCCGATTGGAGACGGCACTGGTTTCGAGAACCAACGAGCATAACTGCCTTGTGAGTTCGACTCTCACCTCTTCCTCTTATTTGGGATAAACGAAATGGGCATAAAGATTGTTGATACAAAAGTAAGCAGAAAGTATCTCAAAGGTATCCAAGAACGAGCATTTGAGATGTTTAGAACTGCGGATAATGATAGAGCCAAGACGATTTGGCTTGATTTAGTCAATGCTGCTGAAAGAGCAAAGCCATTGTGTGTAGTGGAAAATCCAGCAGTAAAATTGCGTCAAAGAACCTATAATAAAGAACAACACTTACTTATAAACCCAGCACAAACCGAACAGATTGATTTCCACGAAGGATTTCATAACTTGGATGTTTGGATTCAATATACTGACCAAGAAAGTAGATGGAAAGAAGAGATATACTGCGAAGATGATTCATATAAACTACTAATCAAACTACAAAAGCGGTCAGATATGTTCACTCCAGGCAAGGAGAGTTTCCAAAGATTTCTGATAACTTGCGACTATCTCGAAGAACCACCAGAAACAAAGTTCTTAGGAGCAATCAAGTTTACTCGTAATGGCGGAAAGGAACTTAGTGATTCGCTTCGTATGTCTTTTTGGTACACACAAAGCAATCAAAGTCGGCGACTGGCTGGATTGTATGGGCCTTGAGTGATTAAAAGATTTTTTATAGATTTTAAGCATTGCTTACTATATAATGATATGGATAAGCAATGTGGTAAATGTAAGAAACATAAATCTTTATCCGAGTTTAACAAAAATAAAACCCATAAAGACGGATTACAACACTGGTGTAAGCAATGTGCTTTGGAAATAGCGAAACGATGGTATGCTAAAAACAAACACAGAGAAGAAGTAAGAGAAAGATTAAGGAAGGCAGACCAAAGGCAAGTTAAGAAATTCAAAGACGCAATAAACTACATAAAATCATCATTCGGTTGTGCGTTTTGCTCCGAAAAAGAACCTTGCTGTTTAGATTTTCATCATACAGGAAACAAAGAGAAAGATAGGGAAGTTTCTTATTGGGTTAAGACCAAGAGTGTGGCAAGGATTTGCGAGGAAATGAACAAATGTATATGCGTGTGTGCAAACTGCCATAGAAAACTTCACGCTGGTTTGATACAATGTACCTGTGAGCCAAAAAATCTCACAGAGGACAAACTTTACGAAATCATAAATGCCTCCGTAACTCAACCTGGCAGAGTAGCCGCCTTTTAAGCGGAACGTTGCGAGTTCAACTCTCGCCGGAGGTACTTTTTGGCTGAATGCGTGTTAGGACTACATCAAAGGTAATGAAACGTCTTACACATTTTCGTCAGCCAAATGCCGAGGTGGTGAAATTTAGCAGGACACGCCGGTTCGAGAGGCCGGTGCTCGCAAGAGCGTGTGGGTGCAAGTCCCACCCTCGGCACTGATAAACTTTATATCGCCGGGAACCGAGGTAGGCGCAAGCCGAGTCCCGTGAAAAACATTCCCAACGGCAGTGATGCTGCGGGTTCTCATAGGCCAAAGTTGAACGGAGGGGCTTCAAGACCGGCGACCTAAAGGTGACTTATGAATCTGTTTGAAGGCAGTATGGTTTGCCTTTTACTCTCTGCTTTTGCTTCTCTCACTTTTTTACCGGATATTACCAATGAAATCCTTTTGACGGAAATGCTGATTATTGGTATAATATCTTTAAATCGTGGGTGGAAAGCAATAAATAAATGGAACAACGATTGGTTCAAAAGTCCGTTTTAGCCCGCAAGCATAAGCAGTGATGCACTCGGCTCTTAACCGAGAGAACACGGGGCAGCACCGTGGCGGGCTACTCGAAATAAGAGGAGTAATGTTTTGGTATCCAAATATGGCTAAACCTATTGCCGTTTCTTGCCCAATATGTAGAGGAAGTGTAACCATAACTGATTTTAAATTGGCTAAACATACTAATCAAAGTCAAGGTGGGATATGCTATGGTAGTTTTATGCCTGTTTTTATGAACTCAAAACAAAGATTCGAGGCAGGTACTCTAATGTTTATAGCACCTAAGAAACCGCCTCTGAATACAAATGAAGATGAAGAACTTGAATGGAATGATATAATCGGTGATGAGTTTCCAAATGATGGCCCTGTCCATCCATGAAGCCGGGGTAGCAAGGTGCTAACCTCAATTTCATAAGTTGAGAGATGGAGATCGTTACTCCGACCCGGCACTATAAGGAGGCAAAAGTGAAAGTCACTGATTATGTCGTTCAAGAAAATGACTCTAATGAGTTTTGTAAGGAAACTCTGCATCGACGTGCCTTCAAAGTAAATATGCGGCTTTTCAAATCTAGCGCAGTTTATCGTCAGATTATTTTTGACATAGCCAAGTGCCTTGAAAACCATCTGAAAATGCAGTTTGAAGATTATACGGAAAGAGGTGTATCAGGTGCGAGTTTGGGCTTGCCTTTCAATATGATTGCGTATAAAATAGGGAACAATGTCAAGTTGATGATAAATCCAAGGTTAGTTAAAAAATCAAAGGAAATGATTGAGACGAAATCCAACTGCTCTGACTTGAAGTTGGCTGAACCAATAGCAGTTGTAAGGCACAAACTCATTGACGTAGAGTTTTACGACCTAAAAGGATTGAAGGCGGTTGAGAAGAACATTGGAAGGGAGCAAGGTGGCTTCACTATTCAGCACGAGGTAGATCATAACTTGGGGATAATGATTACTGACCGCCACAAAGAAATGAAGGAGAAGAAATGAGCCTTTTCAACTGGGGTGATAAGAAACTCAAAGAGGTAAAACCAGAGATGCCAACTCAACCAGAACACACCGAAGAGGTGTTGGATGCGGAGTATCAAGTGAACAATCCACAAGAGTTCGCTGAAGAAGATTTTGCCCAAGAAGAGGAGGAGGAGCCGGTTGTTGTATCCAAAAATCAGTTGGTTCCTGCTCAAAAGAAAAATCAAGTGGCTGTTCGCCAAGAAGAGCCAAAAGGCAACTCTTTAGTTATTCATCGTGGAAGCCAAGTTGCTCGCCGCACAGGGCAGGCGCTCGTTCAGGTTCGACCAAAAGCCATTACGATTGGTGGGCAAAAAGTTCCGGTTGATCCTTACCAACTGATGCGCATTATCAAACGGCTTACGCAGAACATTGGTGAATATAAGGAATCTGAGACACCGCACGCAAAGTATATTGTGACGGCTTTGAGAAAGTGCCGTGGCGATGCTGTCTCTGACTTGGAACACCATTTTCATATTCACTGGCAGATTGACGAAGAGACAGGGCAATCTGTTTTCTATATGTAAAATGAAAGCAAAGTCGCTTAAAACGCTATGTAAGGAAACAAATAGTAAACGCTTTCGTGTTCGGCATATAACCACTCTTCAGGACTACTTGATTTTATATTGTTTACAAAAAAATAAGGACGGAACTCCAGAGTGGTTTTATGGACAAAACTTGGATAAAGGCGAAGGCGTCCAATTAAATGCGCATTATTCGTATTTTGCGCTCTTGTCGAGTAAAGAAGAAATAGATAAACTAAACTCATTTAGAGAGATGGAAGCGATAAAGTGGGTTTATCGTGGAAAGAAACCGGGGTAGAGAAGTAGTATCTCGTGACGCTCATAACGTCAAGATCGTGTGGTGCAAATCCCACCCCCGGAACTAAACTTTAGAAAGGAAAGGGGAAGAAGATGCATCGGGAAGAGTTTCTTCTTTGGTTGGCAGGGAAAGCACTTGAAATGGCTCGCCCTGAAGAACTAACAGAGTTGGTGTATTCCAAAGACACACCAGCAGAAATCACAGAGTTCTTCAAGGATCAGTTCGGGGAAAGTGGGCTTACGGACGAGCAAGTTCTAATAGATGGACTCAACTTGAATGCTCGCAAGTATCTTCGCACCCTCGGCTACAGAGTTCACGCAAATGGCTAAAATCTTGAACTTACAACATCCTTCCATGTGTAATAAATGCTGGAAATGGGTAAATCAAGGCGTCCTTTGTGGGCAGAGGTTTTGGTGTAAGGATTGTCACCCAAAGCACAAGTTTTGTTTCCAAAGAATGTTGAACACGATTTTGGGAAGACCGCTTTATTAGGTCGCTTAGTTTAGTCTGGGAGAACGTCTGCGTGACATGCAGAAGGTCAGAGGTTCGAATCCTCTAGCGACCACTATGGAAAAATCAGCAAAAGGTGTTAGAGGATTCATACTTTGGAATCCTATAAATGAACAATACTTCTTCCGTGTTTATAACCCCGAAAATAGACGGGAATATAAAGATTACAAACTTCAAATAGAGGATTTGGAGATTGAGATTATTGCTGGGGGTGCTTCCCTTTACGAAAGCAAACTCGGCAACACACTGGATTGGTCGAGTAAAGTCCTAAAACATGGCTAAAGAATATGAAATGACTTCTGCTTTGGGCATGGTTTTTTGCCTAATAGTGGGCGCTATTGCTGTTGCTTGTAACTCTGTATCGTTGTTGGCTCTTTCTTGTTACTTTCTCACTTGTTCTATCATTTATGGAACAATAGCCTGGCGTTTGTATAAGCGGGAAAAACGATGAAGCATAAGGAAATAGGTTGGGGCGAACTTCATAAGCAAGTCAAAGTCCATCATCCCATATTGGACACGGAGATAGAAGTTGATGAAGGATTAGCCAATCTTCTACCGGAGATTTGGAAAGCGGGTATTTCTACTTTAACTTCCTGTCAGGAAAATGAACCCGATTGGGCTTATATCTGCTTTCAAACTAATCAGGATGCTTGTAGATTTGTAAATCAGTTCATTGCGGAACTTATTACTACTTGGGAATACGAAGCCCATATGAAGTTCATAGATGGCATCGCTAACATCTTCAGCATAATCCATTTCCCAATAAAACAGATTGCGAAAATGGCGGATGTGTTGAAGAAGCACAACGAAAAAGTTGTAGACGATAAAACCAAAATAATACCGGAGAGTAAAGTTGATTTCATTGAGCCGGAAAAAGGTACTATCAGTGAGATTCACATTGAATCCCTTATCGACATACCGCCTGAAATGGAAGGGAAAGAACTTCAACCCGTTGTTGGTTTGATGACTGATGGTATAAACTTTAAAGTCCGTATGGAAAGAGATGGAAAAGTAAAAATCCAACTGACTAAGAAAGAGTTGGAATATGAAAGTAAAAAGTGGGGAAGAAAAATCCCACAAATACAGAGCACGGTAAAAACCTGGCAATCTGTGTCTCATTTTATTAGAGTTTTGGCTATTGAAGCCGATAGAGCCAGAAAGAAACTTGACCAACTTAAAGCGGCTAGTAAGGTTGCTGTTGGAGAGTTCCAAGAAGCCGAAAAGAAGTATAACGGCATACTTCTTCAGCAAGAAAAGTTGATAAACGACCTAAGAAAGCAACTTGCTGAAAGAAGGCGGATTATCGTTCAGGACAACTCAAAGAGGATGTTTGCTGCTGGAGCGGCATTTGCTCAAAGACAGAAGTAGCACCTATCGTATAACTTGGCTATTATTTTAGCTCGCCATGCTAAAGATATGGGTTCAAATCCCATTAGGTGCTCTTGGAGGTTGAGATGGGGCAACTGACTGTGAATGGTGTGCCTTGGGGAGAGTATGAAAAGTGGGGCAGGATTACCCTTACCGATTTAGACCTTCCCAACAAGGTAATGCTTATCCTTGAGAGCCATAACATTAACAATGCTCAAGAACTGATACGCTACACAGCAGACCAGTTGCTTTCCTTGAAAGACGATACAGGGCACCAGCAGATTGGTCAGGCTACATTAGGCAGAATAAGAGGAGCACTGAGTAATAAGAGCCTAAATCTCAAAGGCGAATGATGAAGTATTGGCGTGATAAGGTTTTTGATTTACTAAAAACAAAAGAGCTAGTAAACCATATCTCTCCCAAAGAGATTGATGAGTTGGCTAGGGACATAGAATCCCTATCTGCTATTGACGGCGAAGATGAAGTGTGGTATAAGTTTACACTATGGCTCAATGAGAAACGGAAAGAGTTCGGCATAAAATGAAATGTAATAAATGCTATAAAGAAGCCGAATATGATTCTCCTGAATCTTTATGTAGGCACCATTGGGTTGAATGGTGGTTTGAAGATGATCCAGAGGAAACTCGTAAGAAGTTGATAAGGGCTGAAAAGCAACGGCTTTATCGCAAGTATGGGCGAATCGCAAAACCTAAAAGAAAGGGACGAAAATGAAGAAGTTCTTGCTTGCTCTCGTTGTGCTCATTGGATTTTCTGTTTCGGCACAGGCTCAGTGCGTTTCATCGCAAGCACTAAGGCTTGCTGACCCGCCACGTAATCGCTATCCAACGCATATGACTTCCATCAACTATCCCACGATTTATGGGGCATATGAGACATTTCCAGTGCCGAAGACCAGTTTTAGCACGCCTTATTCAGTTTCTCCTGAAAGAGACTTGAGTAAGGACATCAAGGAAGAGAACGCCCGCTACTTGAAGATGGTGTCTCCAAAATACGCCAAGGTTATTGTGATTCTCCCTACAAGAGACAGCATTTTGGAAGTTCAGGGAGTAAAGATTGCTGGAACGGGTCATGTGAGAACCTTTCAATCACCTGACCTTGAAGAAGGCAAGAACTTTGTGTATACTGTAACGGCACGCTGGAAGGACGAGATTACCGGCAAAGATTTGAGCCTCACCAAACAAATGCCGGTGACTGCTGGTGGAAGAGCAGTTGAGGCATTCAATCCTTGGGAAGCGAGAGGCGAAAAGCCGCACATCCCGCACCCTGAAGGATTGAGGCGTCCTACTGAAATAAAGCAATGACCCTAATGCCTGAAAAAAGGCTTAGGAGTTAGGTGCTCCTAAGCCTTTTTTTGTTGGCTTGGAGGAACAAAAGTGCTTATCGCCAAAGACACTTGGAACGACGGCAGTGAAGTTGAAGTGGTAGGCGGGCCTTACAAGACGCACGCTGAGGCGTTGGCTTTCTTGGATGGAAGACAAGATAAGACATTGAAAGCAACGGTGCTCACTGATTTCTGGACAGGAAAGCGGTGGATGCGTGGTGGGCATTATGCCGTTAGAAAGATTGAGAAACAGAAAACCAAACACCTGTTGAATATATAAAGATTATTCTCGGCTCTTCGTCCAATGGTAGGGCGTGGGCGAGCAATGGGCTGGTAGTTTAGTGGAAAAATGTCCGTCTGATGAGCGGAAGATTGTTGGTTCGATTCCAACCCAGCCTATTTTTATGAATAGATTTGGAGTTTCATTACTATATAATGTAATGAGAAATAGAAGGTGCGATTTACACGGTGATAAGTTTATTGTAAAATGGAACAGTGGAAGTAGAGTTAGGTATGCTTGCCGTGAATGTGTTAGAATAACTACTTATAATCATCGGAAGAAGTGTAAGCAGAAGTTAGTAGAACTATTTGGTGGAAAATGTGAGGTTTGTGGCTACAATAAAAGCACTAGATCCCTTCAGTTTCACCATTTGATACCACTAACAAAAGGGTTCAACTTAGGTAGTTGGAAATCTACTTTATCTTATGAGATAATGCTTGAAGAAGCAAAGAAATGTATTTTGGTATGCGCTAACTGCCACGGAGAAATAGAGGAAGGAGGGACTACCGCTATCTCTCCAAGTCTTTTAGATAGAAGTGTCATAAATGATAAACTTGAAGAAATAAGAGTTAGGTTTAGGGCTAAAAAGGCAAAGAAGATATACAATAAGGTATGTAAGCAATGTAATGCTGCTTTTGTTACGGCTATTAGAAACCAAACTCATTGCTGTGCTGACTGCGGTGGTTTATCAAAAAGAAAAGCAGATAGGCCATCAAAAGAAGCTTTGGGAGAAATGCTTTGGTCAATGCCCACAACTAAAATCGCTGATTTGTTTGGTGTATCCGATAAGGCAATCGAAAAGTGGGCTAAGAAGTATAAACTTGATAAACCATCACGAGGGTATTGGACAAAGAAAACATAGACGCCCGATTCGGCTAACGGCAGGCCATCTGGTTCTCAGCCAGAGAATAGGAGTTCGATTCCTCCAGGGCCGATTAGAGATAGCGTTCTTTCTTGTTAAGCCGATTTATTTTCTTTCATCACTATATAATTAGAAATACCCAATTTTAAAAGGAGATAAATTATGGCTATTTCACAGGATACTATCGACAAGATCAATCATGCAGAAAACGAATTGGCTGCATTGATTCAGGCAAATAGTGATTTAAACACAGCGGTTGCCAATGGCAACTCATCGCTGGCGGCTATTCAGGCCGCTTTCAACAATATGCTGACGTATCAAAAAGCATCGCTTCAGGCTATTCATGATTCGATGGGCGCTGTAAATGACGAATTGTTTGCAAATGCTCCGCAGTAAGCAAAAATTTTTTCAAGGATGAAACAATGCCTCGCTCGTCTAGCGGCTAGGACGCTTGGTTCTCAATCAAGTAACCGGAGTTCGATTCTCCGGCGAGGTATTTTTGCCCCGTTCGAATAATAGTAGTTCATCTGGCTTTCAACCAGAAAACGTCGGAGCGTAACCGGCACGGGGTACTTATAATGTTTATCAAAGAGTTGCGACTTCGCCTAATACAGCAAGTTAGTAGTTGGTATAGTATATGATTTGGGTGTTCCTGGTAGTTGGTCTTTGTGCTGTAGTTGGCTTGATATGGGGAATACTTGGGTTAGTTTGTGGTGTTGGTGTTGGTATGTTTATTGCCGCTATACTTGAAGCAATCTTTGATAGTTGGGAAACAACAAAGATAGAAGTTTCCAAACCATTAGTTCCATTAGTTCCTCGTGAAGATGATATGAGGAAAGATTTGATACATAACTAATAGCAAGGGGCTTCCCACTTCACTGATGGGAACAATGACGCAAAGTTGGCCCTCATAATAAGTAAGAATTCAAAGTTCTTCGCTGTTAGTTTTTGGGCGATTGGTGAAATAGGATCACGCTTGTTTTACACGCAAGAGTAGGAGGAGCATAACCTCCATTGCCCACTATGAAAATAGATTTAACTAAAGAAGAAATAGACTTTATACTGGATTGGGCTCGCCAAGCCGAAGATGATGGAAAGGGCGTAGGCGAAGAAGAAATAGCCCTTTGTGAAAAACTTCGGCAATCACTGGAGAATGAATGAATACTTGGGTAATGCCTGAACCGAAGGCCAAGAAAGAAAAAACACTCAAGCCGTGGCAGGAAGAACAACTCAAGAACTCTTTGTGGCTTGAAGTTTGTGCGGGATGGGATAGTGGGCATCGTTCTTGTCCGCAATGTAAGAAATCCGTGAAGAGTAAATGTGAGCGTCATCGTCCCGACAACTTTGTAAATCTTGTCGGACAAGCACCAACGGAAGGAACCTTCAAGGCAATGGACAAACTCATAGCAGAAGCCACGAAAGGCGATGCTTCTTGTGAGTGCGGATGGGTTGGGCTTTTTCAAAACTTGGTTCCCCCAACAAAAGATGGAAATACTACATGAATCTTCTGGAATCCTCCGTTATAGCCAAGGCGAGTTTGGCTATAAACTTGTTGTAGAGATAGATAAACAACTTTCTGAATACTATCGCTCCCTTATTCCCAAATGGATTCAAACCAACAAACAGGCATACAAACCTCACATTACGGCTTGCCGATGCTACAAAGAGACGCCTGTAAATCTGGAGCATTGGGGCAAATATGAAGGAGAAGAAGTATTTTTCAAATATAGCCCTATTGTCCATTTTGGTAAAGTTTATTGTTGGTTGAATATATTCTGTAAGAGGTTAGAAGAAATCAGGGCGGAACTTGGATTACCTGTAAGTAGTGAATACACCCGTCCACCTGAAGGCTTCTTGCGATGTTTTCATTCAACACTGGGAAACACCAAATGATAGACATAAATCAAAATCTTGGTAGGCTTGCTATGAGGTTTAGACACGATAGAGACCTCAATGAGCGATCTATTGTTGCTGATGAATATGCTGATGAAGTTAGAAGACTGATTAGTAGCGGAAAGTGGGATGAGATTCCTGCTATGGAAGACCAACTTCCCGATGAGTATATGCCTAAAGAGTTTTTCAAATTTTGGTCAATACGATGATTTGTAAAGAAGATTGGTATGAACCTGATGCCGGAAAAGTAGAAGATGCCTTTTGCGGTATTTGTGGCGATAAAATGGATGTAAGTCGTAATAATGGGCCTTCAGGCGGCTTTGCCGGTGCTATGGCCGGGCATAATCGTAAATATGATGTGTTTAGTTGCCCTAATAGGCGTTTGGCTTGGCACCTTCAAGCTAAACTTCTCAAGCGAGAAATAGAGAAAACACCAAGTAACACTCTTGCCGAAGTGATGCAAGAAGAACTTGATGGAATACTCAAAGATAGAACACCTACTAAGGAGATAAAGGGATGGTAAATGATATGACCTATCAGTGCCCTCACTGTGGAATGTTTCATAGTGGTGTTTGTCCAAAAATCAAATCTATTGAGTATTTTCCAAATGGAAGCGTGAAGAAAGTTGAGTATCACAAGTTTTCCTATTGCTCACCGGAAAAAGAAGAAGACGATTACTTTCCAGATTTTTGGAAGTGATATCCTATATAACTTTTATGGGAGAGTTCGCAGATTTTGCAAAAAACGAGATTTTTGGTTTTGGAAGAGCCAAGAATCCAAGAGAAAAAGACCCACTCTATCACCAACTTCTTCAACATTTTCAAGGTGATAGGATTCAAGCTGATGGCGCTTATGATGAAATGTCTAAAAGCCCAGAAGGTCGTTGGAGGCTAATGCGAACACTCAATCCTATTGCTCAACACGCTACAGAGCGTCCTGAAGACCGATGGGATTATCACTCCCAGTATCACGGCAAGTTGCGGTAGATTTCACAAACTAAATCTGGTAAAATGTAGTCCTGAAAAGGAACTACGGAAATGGCTGAACTGCTGAAAATCAAGAAGGTAAAAAGCCGTGGAGAGTTGATAGATTCTCTTCTCAAAGAAATCCTAACTCCTGCTCAATACAAGGATTGCTATAACTGGTATTATAGCCTTCTGGATGGATTTGGCATTGAACTCCTTATGCTCGCTAAGGATGTTGGAGTTGATTGCCTTCTTGTAAATAATAAAAAGCCCAAAAAGGCAATCCTTCAAGATACTTTCTCAGCAGCCAACGATGCTCTTTTTCATTTTCGTGGATTACCTAAACATATTCAACCTTTCTCGATGAGTTTGGGGAAGGTAATCACCGTGCCTGAAAGGAAACGCCAAGTAGCAGAAATCATGATGGAAGATATGGGTTCCGATTTGGAAGAATCGGCTACACTGAAAAAAATGTCTGATGTTGGACCACTAGAAAGAGCAATCCCTATGGGGTATGATATATGAACCTTCTATACTTTATACGAGCAAGGCTGCGTTGGTATAGAGACAAATGCCCCATTTGCAAGCGCTGGGTGAAATCGCCATTTGCCTACTACGTTACTGGGCACGAAAAGTGTTTCTGTAGGCGGCATAATCAAGCTGATACAGAAATGTGGAAAGAGTTTGTTGAGTATGAAAAACAGCGACTACGTGGTTCAGGAACGAGAGCCGGAGTTTGATAGAGATTGCCTTCATCGGCCTCTCTTTGCCGTCAATATGCGACTCTATTCAGCAAATCAAAGATATAGAGACCATATCAGAGGCGTCCTTTCCTATATGGATTGGATTTTATATCAAAAGTGGGAAGATTATGCTTCGGCGAAAGACGGCGGTAAGTTCGGGATTTCAGGAGCTAATCTCGGTATTCCTTACAATATAATCGCCTTTAGGACAAAGAACGAAAAAGGATTGGTAGTTCATCGATGTATGATAAACCCACGAATCTTGGGTGTCTCCAAAGATTTAGTTGAAACAATGAGCAACTGCGGTTCTATAAAGTTCAAACAAAAAATACCAATAAAGAGACATACTTGGATTGAAGTAGAGTATTACGACTGGAAGGGAGAGTTGAAGAAGGAAAAACTCACTACTAAAGAAGGTGCCTTTACTATTCAGCACGAGGTGGATCATAATAACGGAATACTGATTACAGATAGATACATACAACAAGGTGGAGACAAAGGGTTATTGGAAAGAATATAAACGGAAGTGATCCGGCTGGATGAGGGGCTTGTCCTGAAAACAAGTGCGGCTAAAACCCGTTGCGAGTTCGAGTCTCGCCGCTTCCGCTTGACTAAACTACAACTTTTGGTAAACTACTGTGAACATAAGCGTTGAGATCAAATACTGCTCTGCCTGAAACTTCTTGCCTCAAGCGTCAAGTTTGGCGCAGAAGATTTTGCTAAAGTTTAGAACGATGATAAAATCTCTTATTCTTGTTCCAGATAAGGGCGGAGCGTTTGAGATAAGTTGGCGAGAGGCAGATTCTAATGCCTATCGCCCAAACACAAAGATTTATTCCAAACTGGAAACGAAAAACTTTCCAGAAGAAGAAAAGATACTTGAAGAGATTGAGAAGTTGTTGGGAACTAGCTCAACTGAGGGTAAGCCAGTCGAGACAGAGGGAAAAGGCACTTAGTTGATGACGACGCATTGTTTGGGACTCTGTTCTCCTAAGCCTTGTGTCCCAACAACCTCAAGCGGGGTGTAGCTTAGCTTGGAAAAGCGTGTGCCTTGGGCGCACAAGACCGCAGGTTCGAATCCTGTCACCCCGATTATGTATGAAGGTTATCCTTGGATAAAAGTTCCCAAGTATAAGATGGATGCTTCTAAATCTTGGGAAGAGCGCTACAAGGAACTGGAAAAGCACCACATCGAAGAGACAACTTTCCTAATCAACGAGATTAGAAAGTTGTGGGAGCAGGTTGATGGAACCAACAGAAAAATCTCTCAAGAAGATGGAACTATACGTTCTGAAATATTGGGAGAAAACTGGGACATCGCCTCATCCCGATAAAGATATTACCAATACGGTTATTGGCGGTCTTGCTCTCAATATGGATGAAGTAGGTCGCCCTCTTTGTCCTTGCAACTTTTATCCCGACAAGAAAAAAGAAATAGAAGAAAGTCGTCGCTGGATTTGTGCTTGCGACGAAATGAAGAACTACAAATACTGCCACTGCCTTCTCTTTGTCACGCCCGAAGGCAAACCAATCACTGAATACCTGCCTGAAGACCACGAAGGTAGACAAACTTATGGTTTAGTAAAAGACCCAACGCCCGATAAAGGCCGAGAAGGTGTGAAGAGAAAACCGCCACGTTTAGCGCTCAATTTCTCAGGGCAAGCTTTTTGGAAAACACCAGGCGGCGACGTTCCTGTAAATGTGGAGCGTTATTTGGGCAAAGGTAGTGATGGTCTACACTACGTCAAAATTACAGGAAGTGATACTGGTATTCCTATTGAGCAACTCGCCCCACCCAAAGAACCAGAGCGTATTGATTCCACAGTCAAAATAAACATCCCATCTGAAGATGCGCTTCTCAAAAACCCACCGCCCAAAAAAGAAAAAATCACTCCCAACAGAGAAAACTCACGCCCCATCATTTGTAAAGTTATTGCTTTCAAGGGAGAAGATTGTCTTGCTGAAACTATAGAAGATGAACTCACTATAAAGTTTAGAACAGAACTTATGAAGGAGCATAGATTGAAAGTGGGTGATAGATTTGTTTGGTATGCTGGTGAGAACAAGGACGATATTGAAAAAGAATAACTAACCTATGCTATGGGCAAAGGCATAGGTGGCCATACTAAAACATATCGTGGAAAAAGCGATGATTGGATTACTCCTAAGTTTATATTTGATGCTTTGGGAGAGTTTGATTTAGATCCTTGCGCTTCTCTGACTCAGCCTTGGACTTCTGCTAAACAAAGTTTCACACTTCTTAATGATGGATTATCTAAGGATTGGCTCGATAGAGTTTGGCTAAATCCTCCATATGGCCCTGAAACTTCCAAGTGGCTAAGCAAACTCGCCAACCACAATAATGGTATTGCTTTAGTTTTCGCCAGAACCGAAACCAAAATGTTCTTTCGCTATGTTTGGCCAAAAGCGCACTCTTTACTTTTCATTGAAGGCCGACTTTTCTTTCACTACCCAGATGGCAAAAAAGGTGAGGACAATGCCGGAGGCCCATCTGTATTGATTGCCTATGGACAAGAAAATGGAGAAACTCTTCGAAAAAGCAATATAAAAGGAGCGTGGGTTGACAATCATTATTTTCCTGCTAATATAAAGATGTGAACGAATACATTGACTCTATTATTTGTGGTGATTGTTCTGTAGTTATGGATAATCTTTTTTCGCCTGAGTGCGTTGATTTGACTATAACATCTCCACCCTACGATTCTATAAGATCGTATAAAGGTTATACTTTTGACTATGAAAGTATTGCTAAATCTCTATTGAGAATAACAAAGCAAGGAGGCGTTGTAGTTTGGGTAGTAGGAGATATGGTAATAAATGGAGGAGAAACAGGAACGAGTTTTAGACAAGCACTAAAGTTTCAAGAAGTTGGCTTCAATCTTCACGACACAATGATATACAAAAAGAACACTTCTTCTTTTCCAGCTAAACGAGATAGTAATAGATACACACAGATTTTTGAATATATGTTTATACTCAGTAAAGGGAAGCCCAAAACAGCAAATCTTATATGTGATAAAGAAAATAGATGGAAAGGCTATACTAACTGGGGCAAGAAAACACACCGCAATACAGATGGAGAACTCATAGAAACTGAAGATATAAAACCCGTTCCAGAGTTTAGCCCCAGAACTAACATTTGGGAATATGTGGTGGGTGGTGGATTTGGACAAAAGGACAAAATCGCATACAATCATCCTGCTACTTTTCCAGAAAAACTTGTGGAAGACCATATAAACACTTGGTCAAACGAGGGAGACCTTGTTCTTGACCCAATGTGTGGCTCTGGAACTACTTGTAAAGTTGCTAAAAATCTAAAAAGGAAGTTTTTAGGCATTGATATTGCTCCTGAGTATTGCGAAATCGCCCGCAAAAGAACCGACTCCGTTTAGGGATTGAAGTTCAACCTTGATAGGTTAGAATAAAGGAAAGTGTATTTTCAATCTTTTCGGGGGTATTAGGATATGTCATCTATGCTTGAAGAAGCCAAAAAGCAACTCGACGCCGCCGCCAAATACGCTCAAATCGACCAAGAAAGTTGGGAACGCCTCCAGTATCCACAAAAGACACTTCAAGCCGCTATTCCTATGCGGCACGATGACGGAACATTGAGGATATATAAGGCACTCCGATGTCAGTATGATTCTACACTTGGCCCCTGTAAAGGCGGAATAAGATATCACCCAGCAGTAGACCGAGACCATTGCGAAGCACTCGCCTTCTGGATGACCTTCAAATGTGCTTGTGTAAAAATACCTTTCGGTGGCGCAAAAGGTGGGATATCCGTTGATGCTAAATCTCTTTCTCACAGAGAAACGGAAAGATTGAGCAAAGCGTATATTGATAGTTTTGCTGACTTCATAGGACCAGACACAGATATACCTGCCCCCGATATGTATACAGATGAAAAAGTAATGGGTTGGATGTATAGCGAATATCGTAAAATAAAGGGCGGACATCCAAAAGATGTGATTACAGGCAAGCCAGCATCATTGGGCGGCATTGAAGGAAGAAATACCGCTACAGGTTATGGTGGTTTCTTCGTATTAGAAACTTTATTCAATAACTACCGAAATGAACTCAATAGGATTGGACTCCCTACTCAGCCAACAATAGCCTTACAGGGTTTTGGTAAAGTAGGTTATTGGTTAGCGGAAATCTTGCACAAGAAAGGCTATAAGATTATCGCTATTAGCAACGAGTATGGTGGATTGTATAACGAAAAGGGAATAGATCCTATCCACTTAAGGATCACACTGGATGAAAGCAACTATAAAGAGTGGGGCGAAGGTAGTAAGATTACTAACGAAGAGTTATTAGCACTTCCTGTTGATATATTAGTTCCCGCTGCTATTGAAGGTGTTCTAACAGCAAGGACTGCTCCACGAGTTCAAGCCAAAATGGTTCTTGAACTCGCTAATGGCCCAACGGATAATGTTGGCGATGCTATTCTTAACGATAAAGGCGTCCTTATCGTTCCAGATATCTTGGCTAATGCTGGTGGTGTGATAGTTTCTTATTTTGAGTGGGTTCAAAATAGAAATGGTGTGGTCAAAACATTAGATGAGGTTAATGCTGATCTCCGTAAGATCATGACCTATGCTACAAATCGCACCGTAGAAAACTATTTCAAGCACAAGGTTTCAATGCGAACCGCTGCCTATATCTTGGCGTTGAAAAGATTAGCAAGTGCTAATGAGTGTTTAGGAAATAAGTATTATTTCACAGAACATACCGAAAAAAAATAAGGATTACCGTATATGGACTTAGACGAAATAGATGATGCTTTTAATACAATGTGTCCCACAAGGACGATTCAACCACTTCTTTTTCACAACGAAAAATACACTATATTGAAGGAGCATCAAAGCCGGGGCCATCTCGTAATCTATGTTCAATACGAGTCTTCTATGCTAAAAGAAGTACTGGTATTCAAAGATGCGAAACCCACTGATTTAGTAGAGAAAGGTTTGACTTACTTCTCGGAAAACAAGAAATGCTGTTCGCCTGTAGCAAAGTTTCCACCAAATCCTGATGGTTGGGCTATGGCCGTAAAACTTTGTAACGTTTTAGAAGAATAAAGTTTAGAGGCATAGATAGGTAAGTTCCCTTTCTTGGAGTTTTTATGAAGATTTTAGGTGCTTTCATCTTGGCGTTTGCCTTGATTGGTGTAACTTTTGCTGCTGATTGTAGCAAAGATTGTAAGTGTAAGATTTCTGGAGTTTGTAAGTGTGGCGAGAAGGATAAGAAATGCGTTTGCGATGGATGTAAATGTAAATCACCTATCAAGCTCCCGCCTTGCACTGGTGTTCCAAAGCATCCCTGCGTAGATGGTTGCAAATGTGGTAAGTGCGGCAGGGATTGTAAATGTGGAAATCTCGGCACCAACTCTTGTGGTTCCAAGGATTGCACCTGCAACAAATCAGCAATCAAACAACCTAAATGCAGTTGTTGTGATTGTTGTAAATGTGGAGACAAGTGTAAGTGCGATTCTAAAAACAAGTGCTGCAAGGATTGTAAAGGTTGTCCTCCTAAAAAGTCCTGCTGTGATAAGTCAAAAGCACCTAAATGCACCTGCTGTAAAGATTGCAAGTGTGGGGATAAGTGCAAGTGTGATTCCAAGCATACTTGTGTAAAGGGCTGTAAGTGTACTACAAGCCGAGGGAAGAAGGGCTGTTATAGCCTTGAGGATGAGATTCAATCTTTGAAACTCCAAATAAAAGAGCTTCAGGAGGAGAACGCACGCCTTAAGGGAGAAAACGCAGGATTTAACAATCCCTTCGGTAATCCCGATAAATAATCTTGATTTCATCCAGTTTATCAAGTAAAATGAAGCCATCAGTGTGATTTTCTTATGGAGATTAGCAATGGCTCTGACTTCGCTTCATGTTCAAGATGTTTGTTATGGTGGTAGCTGGCAGGCTTGGAATCGTAACCAAATCTGTAAATACCTAGCTCACGAAACAGTGGGTAGTAAGTATGTTGCCTTGTGCTTGAAGAAAGCACCGGGAATCATTGACGAAAAGAGGAAGAACAAACAACTGCCGCACGATTTTGATAAGATGGCTGATAACTGCCCTGGCTATACTTATCTCAAACATATTCAGCAAGGATATGACATATAATGTTCATTTGGTGGCGTGGTGTAATGGCAGCACGAAACTCTGTCGAAGTTTAGGAGCCAGTCCGATTCTGGTCGTCACCGTTTAGATTTTCTAAACTTTATCCTCGGTGAAACTTGAACTGGTATTCACTGATAGTTTGGGTTGCGATTTTGACTATATCGCTGGTTTTGCCGGTTCTTATTGCGAACATCAAAAGGCATAGAACACGACAGCAATACATAAAAGAAGCAACAGCAACGGCAGAACTAATAAGACAGATTCAGAGAAGATATATGACTCAAGAAGAAAATCCTTATATTGCTGAATGGAAGCGATTGAAAGTAGTGTTAGATGAAATGGAATCAAAAGGACAGGATGCGGCTACCATAAATAAAGTTCGTAGTAGTATGATTGCTTATTTCAACAAAATGAATCCTGCCGAACAAAAAGCAGTTGCTAAACTTTATATTCCTTATAGTCCAAATGACGAGGTGGAAAATGAGAGCGTTTAGACTTCTAAGTGTTCTTGTGATTGCTTTTGTAGGTATATCGGTGGCTGCTTGGGAGATAAGAAATCCCAAAGCAAATAGGGCTACTTTTTATACACATTTCAAGGATGTAATCACTTTCCAAAAACTTCAGCAGTTTCAGGAGTAAATATGACAGTCAAGCAGTTATTTGATTTGGAAGATGTCTTGAAGAAACAACACCCTGGTTGGAGGGTAGCAAGAGGTGGTATTATTACACCTGAAGCAGCAACCGGAGTTCAAGGTGTGATTTGTAGTGCTCCTCATTTAGATAATAAAACTTTCGTTGTTGATTTTGATACAATGACGCTTGTTGGGGCACAAGGGTAAATATGTTTTACGACTTGGTGATACTTTTAGCAGGGCTCTTAATCGCATATGCTCTGTATAAACTATTTACACGAAATAACCAGTAAAGACGCTGTGGCTGATAGGGAGGCGTTCGCCTGCAGAGCGAAACTATGTGGGTTCGAATCCCACCGGCGTCTCTTTAGGCTCTAAATATGAGCGAACTCGACCGAAGATTGACTAAGGAAGAGTTTCAGGAGATAATGTCTTTCCCAGAAGGAAGGCAGTGGGTTGAAAAACTATTCAACGAGAGAGATGACAGATTAGCCGAACTTCATAATGCTATGCGTGGAGTTCGGCCATATTGCTATGTTGGGGGATGGGAAGTTGCTTGGGTTTTAGCCCACATGGATTTATTTGATTTGTGTGTAGCAAGGGAATATGCCCGACATACAAAGCAATGGAAAATATCCGATGAACTACGGCAAAGGATTTGGGACGAAGGGATAAATCTTGAAGATAATAAAGGTTATACAAGTTGGGCCATTTGGCCTTTTGACCTTATTTGGGAGTCAAAGAAAGAGGAAAAAATGTCCCACAAAGCACTTCTCGTTATAGATATGATAAATGACTTCATCCACGGAGATGGAACTTTGAACTTGGGCGAAAAGGGACAAAAGATTGTTCCATTTATTCGCTGCGCTTGTGAGGATATGCTGAAAGAAGGCGGGCTTGTTTGGTTTTGCTCTGATGAACACAAGCCCGATGAAGAGCAGTTCACTACAGGTCAGTGGCCAGTTCACGCTATTATCGGTTCTTGGGGGCAAGAACTCTATGGCTCCCTCAATGATTTCTACAAGGCGAAAAGACCAGGAGTTTATTATCAGCCAAAATCTTTCTATAATGCTTTTGCTCATACGGATTTGGCTCAAAGGTTGCGAGACCACGGCATTAGTGAAGTTCATCTTGTAGGCGTTTGTACGGACATCTGCGTATTCGCAACTGCTATGGGTGCTTTTGAGAATGGATTCAAGGTGGTAGTTCATAAAGGAGGAACCGCCACTTTCACTCAAAATCACCAAACCTTCTTGGACCATATGGCTTTTTGCTTCAAGGCGGAACTGGTTTAGGAGTGCCTATGATTAACTTTGACTTGATGAAAAAAGCCAAAGAGATGAGTGATGCTGGAAAGCCGACATCAGAGATATGTAATGCCACTCAAAAAGGCGAGCATTGGGTTATTTTGACCCTTGCTATAATGAACCAACTGCCTATTTCTGTTCACGAAGCATTGGCCAACAATGTTATTTGTAGAGAAACGGCACTTCAACTACTTTATGCTCCATTCAAGAATAGAGACGCTATTATTGCTGGCGCTATTGAGTTAGCAGATGGCAAGAAAGAAGAAGAAGAGCGAGCAAAGTTGAAAGCTGAAAAAGAAGCAGCCAAGAAAGAAGCTAAAAAGAAAAAGAAATACGATTGGCCTGACTACGACCGCTAAAACACATCTGGACAAGTGCTCTTCGCTGATTTATAATGAGAGAAAGGGAGAAACTATGAACGGCGATGGCATCTTGGATATGATGGCGATTCAGGGTTTTGCCCGGATCTTTCCACTTTATGAAAAACTGCCTGTAGAAGCACAAGCAGTCGTCAAAGAAACCGTTGTTTTGCTACATAAAAAAGGAATAGACCAAGAGACGTGGCAAGGTGCTCTAAGCACTCTTTCTGATGTCTTTTTCCCATCTCATAAAGAGATGGAAGAGTCAATCCAAATCTCTCGCAAAAGGGAAGAGGAGTCGGATACACCTTGCGAGTATTGTAAAAAGACGCCTACACATTTGGTAAAGTTCTCGCAAGGCAATCGTACTGAGGAACATTATTTTTGTGAAGGTTGCGAAGGAGAAGCAATAGACGCCAATGAAGAAGGATGATATAAACTCTATAAAACTTGGGATGACTAGAGAAGAGGTATTTGGGATACTTGGAGCGCCCGAAGATTGGAACAGAGGAAGCAGAAAATACCCAAGATCGACAACCTATAAATACACCATCGACGGAACTTCTTGTATAGATGGTTGGGAAGTTCCAAATGAAGTAGAACTTTACTTTCAGTATTCTAAGGATGGTGGGCTGTTGATGGTTATGGAACAACCGAGCCACAAAATACTATTGGGTGGTTTGTAATGTTTTGCTTCCATAACTGGTTGTATTACCTTTCGTGGATTAGGCATCGAAACTATCCTTATGGTATAACTTGCTTGGTTAGAGAGTGCGGCATCTGTAAAAAAACGCAAATGCTTCATAGAAAGGACAATAAGGATTATCCTGTTCCGTTTGATAAGGGCAAAAAAATAGCAGGAAAGTGGAAACAACTTGTTGTGCCTATCTATCCGAGATTGAATTTATCGGAGATGGCTAACAAAATAAATAACAAGTTGGGGAATAAGCCTGGGATTATTGCCCGCAACCTCAAACATATTTCAACAGAAAATAAAGTATCCGTTGAAACTATAGATAAAGTTCCCATATTGGATTTAGTTTTAGTTGAAGACGATGTGTGGGAAGTATATCTTCCTGAATGGCAGTATGGCAGGGATGCTGATTTTCATTTGAAAGAAGCTTTCATTGACGCCGACGAAGCATTTAGTTATGCTATAAAAACCATCGTGAGATACAATGCTTGGAAAGTAAAACGAGAAAGAAGCCCTAGTGGTGAAAAGGATATCACGGTTCTTTCCTAAAGAACAGTTCCGGGTTCGAGTCCTGGCTGGGGTAGTATTATGCCTCAAACTGGTTTTTGTAAACTCTGTAAGAAAGTTATAGTGGCGACGAGAAGCTCCAAACATACTCACTTGGGGATTTATGTTGCGCCTCATTGGGACAGAGACAAACTCTGTAAGACCAGTTTCAAGAGTTTCAAGAAAAATGCTCTTGTGGGCAGAGAAAAGATTGTGGTAAAAATAGAGGAAATCGGAGAACCTTCTTACAACTTATGATACGAACACGCTTTGCGCCCTCACCTACTGGTTTCTTACATATAGGCGGTGTAAGAACCGCCTTGTTCAACTGGCTTTTTGCTCGTCAAAATAGCGGAAAGTTTATTCTTCGCATTGATGATACAGATGCCGATAGAAATAATCCAAAAGCAACTCAACCTATCCTTGATGGATTTCGTTGGTTAGGGATTGATTGGGATGAAGGACCAGAACTTGGCGGGCCGCATCAGCCATACTACCAGTCCGAGCGTAAAGATTATTACCATACCTTTGTTGGAAAGTTGCTTGAGGTTGGTGCGGCTTACCGAGATGGGCTTGCTACTCGCTTTCGTGTGCCTCCTGGTAAGACAACCATTGATGACCTTATTCGTGGTAAGATTGAGTGGGACAACTCCACAATCAAAGATCCTGTTCTTGTGAGGTCAGATGGACACGCTCTCTATAACTTGGCTACGGTTGTAGATGACTATGTGATGCAGATTACCCATATCTTGCGAGCAGAGGAACATTTATCCAACACTCCTGTCCAAGTAATGCTCTATAAAGCATTGGACTTACCTATTCCAAAGTTTGGACATCTGCCTTTCGTTTGTGAGCCAGGCTCTCACAAGAAACTCAGCAAGCGAGATATGAAGAAGTTTGTGACGGGAGATGTCTATAAAAGTCTCCGTATGCTTGGCTGGACTGATAAAGAGATAGACAATAGGGATGACTTGAATCCTGCTACTCTGGCTTTCTATAAAGAGTTGGGTTATATTCCCACCGCTATTATCAACTATCTTGCTCGTTTAGGCTGGTCTTTGGATGGAGAGACAGAGAAAATATCTCTCAAGAATCTAACCGAAAGTTTTTCTTTGGATAGAATAACCAAAGGACCAGCATCTTTTGATCCTGTGAAGTTGCTTTGGTTGAACTCACAATATATGAAGGACTTACCTTTATACGCCAAGTTAGAGGGAACAACGCCATATCTCAATCGTGTTGGTATTCAAAATATAAATAAAATAACCCTCGCCCAAGTTATAGAGTCTTGCGGTGATAGGTTGAAGTTGCTTTCCGATATTATTACTTATGGTGCTTTTTTCTTCCGTGATCCTCAATATGATATGAAGGCAGTCCAAAAACGTCTCCTCAAGGATGGTGTACCGGAGTTATTGGAGGGTTATACTGAAAAAGTACTGAGAAACATTGAGCCATTTCACCCAGATGTTTTAGAGAAGGCATTGCAAGATTTTTGTGAGAAAAAGAAAGCAAACCCCGCTGACCTTATTCACGCTTTGCGAGTTGCTGTTACGGGTGTTACGATTGGGCCAAGCGTTTTTCACTGCTTGGCTATTTTGGGACGAGAGGAAGTTCTCAAGCGTATTACAGAAGCGGCTCATATTTCTTTAGTGGCCTTGCAAACAAATAAGGTTCTGCTATAATAAATAAAGTGTGCTAAAAAAGTGGACTGTGTGATAGTAGCACGCAGTTGGAAGAAACAAGCGGGCTATCAAGAGCCAAAAAACCACTACTGTAAGTCGGAGTCAGTCCGAATAACGCATACAGCAGTTCTGTTTGTTTTCCCAAACGAACTGCAAATGGGGCATGGGTGTGAAAGAAGCACAGCAGTCTTCTAAACTGCAAGAAGAGGAGCATTACCTCTATGCCCTGCTTTATGAATGTTGGCGATAGAGTTGCTGTTACGCTGGCTAAATCCTACGATAGCAATGAAATAGAAATATGTGAAGCAATCATCACTGAAAACTTAGGAGATGATTGTTATTTAGTGAAGTTCCCCGATGGTCAAGAAATGGTCTTGACCGATGATGATATGTTTCCTTATGAGTAGAATCCAAACTATCTATGGAAGTAAGCCAATCCTGATCGTTGCTCCCCACGGCGGCGGTCCTACTGATATACGTTCTGCTTACATCTCCGAAATCATTGCCGCCGAAACCAAAGGTTTCGCTGTAATAAATACCGGCTGGGAGAGAAGCGATAAAGCAAACTATCGCACTTTCAAGGCAGATTGCAATAACATTGAACACTGCTCCAAACAGCCGCTATTGAGTGAGTTTTTGGCTCCACTGGATTATTGTAAAAATATAATCCTATCCAATCACAATAAAGTTTATATTTTTCTTATTCACGGAATGGATGACACTATCCGCAACTACAATAAACTCAATGTAGTTGTTGGATATGGAGAAGGAAACCCGCCAAGACACACTTGTTCTCAAAGTTTCAAACATCGTTTCATCAGTTGTTTAGACTTAGAGGGTTTTGTTCCGGCTCAAGGAAAGAGTGGTGGAAGATTATCTGGTTGGAATAAAGATAATCTCAATCAAATGTATATCAAAGACAAAGACGTTGAAAGCGTTCAAGTAGAGATTGCCCTTTCTTTGAGAGAGAATAACTCTCTTGCTCGTAAAACGGCTATAAGTATGGGTGAAGCAATAGCAAGAACTTGTGATAAAACAAGGTCTGTTCCTTTACTAACCCTTATTCCTTCCTACTAAAATGTTCCGCAAAATCTTATTCACCTGCGCAATGACTATGATTGCCTGGATGCTTTGCGAGACAGCGGGAGGACTGTTATTCTTATATTTTGGTGTTCGTCTATGGGAATACCACATATTGCCTGTTTTCTGGAGCATTACCAGTTATTTTGCTTGGGCACTCATATTTGTTGTGGGTGGATTGCTTTGTTTTGGTTATTTAGAAACTGAAAGAGAATACCGATTTCCTAATAGGTGGTATTTTCGTAGTTTGTTTTTGATAGCCGCTGGACCTTTCTTAGAAGTAGTTTTCAATGGACTAATCTGTAAAATATATGGAACGCCACTTTACACTTATACTTTATGGAGCACATTTGAAGGTTCAGGTTCTTTGCTTTCTCCCATCTATTACTTGACTCTTTTATCAGGATTTTGGTTCGAAGAAACTTGTAAGAAAATATCTTTTTGTAAATATTGGCTGAACGGCCCACAACCCAGATATTCTAAATGTAGAGATTGGGAGCGCATTTATAAATGTTCGAAATATATTCAACCCCACTAAGTCTTGCTAGTTATACTGTTCAACCCCAATATCTTTCCCAGTATCCAACATTTTCAATGATGAGCGAAGCGGATGGAGTCCCTTCTTATAATGGCGGTGCCTGTAAAGAGTTTATATTGGATTCAACTTATTACACTATTCGTTTGCACTCAACATACGGAGCCTCCTACAGACGAGTAGATGTAAAATATCCAAGAGTTATAGTCGGGCATATCAAAGAAAGTGATGCAGAAAGAGCGTTAGATTGTCTCAAACAATTTGAAGATTATATCGGCATTCCACGCTCTGTTGTAAAAATATCTAACAATCAACTATTTTTTGTATTTGCTCCACATACTCGCTGGATAGTTTCACCACCTATGCTGTCGTTTTATGGCTTGATAATAAGAGCGGCAGTAAGGCAGCATGTATTAGGTGAAAGTTTTCAAGATTTGTTCAATAAATATTATAAGATAGAACAAACAGGAACTTACATTGACCAATCGTATTTTCGTTTAGCAAAACCTGCTGTTGAGGCTTTGTTGGAATATGGAGACGAGGCTATTTTTGGAACAGATATGGAGAAAAACTGGGTTGTTTGTTCGGATATTCACAATAGAGGGGTTAGTGCGTGGGGTGGCGGAACTTACAGACAAACTATGCCTCACTGGTATAGATTTTTCTAAAAGTTGCATTAGAATAGCAATAGAGGCGTTCAATATGTCTGTTCCGTGGACAGCAAAGATTTTGACTATAGCAGTGATGGGGGCTATTGTTGGTTCAGCCCTTCACCACTTGCTATTTAGTGATTATGTTTACCTATGTGCTTGTATATTGGTGACAACCATAGCCATATCGCTGCTTTTTTTATCGGTAGGAGCTTTCAATGAATGGAAGCACGTAGATTTACCGATTTATGCTGTGACCAATAAGAAAGGGCACTATATTATTCACCATGTTAGTTTTGACGATGCTCTAAGATACTTTGCCTTTCACCGAGAAGCACGCCAGTTAGTAAAAACCAGATCAGACAATGATTTGGATTTTGAGGTAATAGAAGATAAAGATAAGAACAAAAGTAAATGGATAAAAGACTACTGGGTGAGAATGTAAGAGTTGCTTTATTGGTGTTCTATTTATGGTGAAGGTGGACACAATAGCCATAAATAAAGAATATGGCTCTCACTTGGGATCACCTAAACAACGTATGTCTCTTACATAAGGGATATCAAGGTTGCCGATACTTGACTTTTGATGGGCAGGATTTAGTTTATTGTTGCGCAAAACTAAACCCAAGATTGAAGGCAATCAAAGACGAGTCAATTTTATTCAATGAAAGAGAAGCAAAGAAAATAGGACTCCCAGTTGTTGACTTCTTTGATATGCACGGAATACCCCATTGTGATAACTGCCCAGGATACCTGTATCTCAAAGCCGTTCCGCAAGGTTACGATATCAAACCTCCATGATGACTCCAGAAAAATCCGAATGGATAAAAAATGGAGAGTTTTGGAAACTTCCTTGGGAAGATTTTTTGATGTTCCCGCTCAATTTTCCCTATAATGAATACGAACTCGAAGTAGAAGCAGTAGCAAGGGGAAATAAACCAGCGCACTACGGCTTTTATCCAGTAAACGAAAACTCCCAATTTAGAGTATTACAAAAAGCCGTTCGTGGCTATAAACTTTCTGCTATCCGTGGAGCGGGGGCAAAGGATTATATCATCACTCACCGAAGTAGGCTTGGAGAGAAAACAACAGCAAAAATCAAATATTTGGTGATGGAAAGTAATGTGGATGAAGACTTGTTAGTGAATCCTGGATGGCATCGGGAATTTTGTAGTCTACTTGGATACGATAAAGAACTCATTGAAAGCACTAGGGGATTACGTGGGCCGCTTGTTCTTGAAAAGAAGCGACACTATAAACATTATATCCAAAACGCAATGTCCGACCTTCTTCCTATTCCCGATGCTGTTCTCAAGGAAGCAAACACAATATTTCCCGATCTTTACGATTTTGGAAAATACCTTGAAATGTGACTTGACTTCCGTTTTGGGATATGATACAATCAAGCCGAAGTTCAAGAAACACTCAAAACGGGAGACTTTCAATGGGTAAGGTTTTCGCATTGGGGATGGTTGGCCTACTCGGTATTGCTATTCTGGTAGGCGTCATCTATGTGAGCTACAGCAACCAAGAGGTTCGACTTCGCAACGCTGCTACGGCACAGGAGACGGCTAATACCGCCATCTTTGACAATGTGTGGAAGACAATCGCTCAAACAGCCAACGTGAAAGACGATTACAAAGAAGATTTCCGCAAGTCATGGACGGATATTTTGGCTGCGAATAACAGCGGCTCTCGCATGGGCAGCGTTCAAGTCTTCGTCAATCGCATCAATCCCAAATTCGACAGCGGCCTTTACAAACGCTTGATGGTCGTTATTGAGAGCAACCGCAAAGAGTTCCTCAATAACCAGAAGAAGTTGGTGGATATCAAGCGAGAACACGATAATGTCCGCACAACTTTTCCTGGCTCGCTTATCTGCGGAAATCGACCTGAGTTGAAGATTACCATCGTCACATCGGGGCGCACGCAAGACACCTTCGAGAGTGGACGTGAAGACGACATCAGTTTGCGGCCTGGGCAAAAGACAGAGGCCCCTGCTACGAAGAAGTAACCGTTTTGCCGCAAGGGTGGGAGTTAGCAATGGCTCCCACCCTCTTTTTCTAAACTTTATCGGAGTCAGGTATGGCTGGCGAAGGCATAGAAGTTCCGGCAGAGTTTCAAGAAATCCTAACAAAAATGTTCAAGGAAGGATTTATCTATCAAAGGTTTCAACATACCTGTGGATATAAAGGCAATGCCTATCACAAACAAAATGGAAAATGGGACAAACGAACTCACTGCCCGCAATGTAAAGAAGAACTAAAGTGGGTTCTCCTAGAGCAAGTCCTTATTCCAATGATTGAAAGAGCGTGTGGCCCTGATTGGAAACCACCAAAACTAACTGAGGGGGAGTTATGATTTGGGGAGCCTTGTTTATTCCAGTTATTGCTGCGGCTGTCCTTTACTTCAAGTTCAATCGCTTTGTAACTTGGTGGGAACTTCTTATCCCACTTGCCGCTTCTGTTTTGGTTATTTCTGCCTTCAAATTCGGCATTGAACACACCCAGTGTATGGATACAGAGTATTGGACGGGTTATGGGCAATATGCCGAATACTACGAGCCGTGGGACGAAGAGGTATCCTGCCGTCATCCAATCACAGATAATAAGGGCAATATTACCGGATATCAACACATCTATGATGTGGATTATCACCCTGCTTGCTGGTATGTTCACTCTAATGCGGATGGAGACCTTTCTGTATCAAAAAGTGAGTTTGAGCGACTCGCTATTCGTTGGAAAAATCGCAAGTACGAACACGTCAATCGCTTTGTAACTTATCACTCTAAGCGAGGGCAAAAGTATGTTGCTCACTGGGATGGCGATGAAAAGACAATGGAGATTTGTACAACTACCCATCACTATCAGAACCGCATTTTGGCCTCTGAAAGTGTATTTGGTTTTGCCCCCGTAAGTAAGGAAGATAAGACAACTTATTCTTTGGCCGATTATCCGCCTACAAAAAGTTATTTTGATGTTCCTTCTATCTTGGGTGATGGTGGGCCGACAACAGCTCAAGCCAATAATAAACTTTGTAAAATCAATGCGAAACTCGGCAAAGAAAAGCAGGTTCGTATTTGGATTGTAAACTTTATCGACCAACCGCTTGAAGCTGGTATTGCCCAAATGAACTATTGGGCGGGCGGCAACAAGAACGAACTTATTTTATGTATTGGAACGGATGCTGAACATAAAGTTCAATGGGGACACGTCTTCTCTTGGACGGAAGTAGAAGAGTTGAAAATCAACTGCCGAAATGCTATAACAGATCAAGAGGGGAAAGCCCTGGACTTGAATAAGTTGATAGAAGAAGTAACACCCAAAGTTCAAGAACAATGGAAAAGAAAACACTTCAAGGATTTCAACTATTTGAGTGTTGAGCCGCCTTGGTGGGCTGTTCTTCTCACCTACTTGACTACCGCTGGTGTAAATGTTGGTGTGTGTATTTGGGCTGTAAAAGCACAACTTGGTGATAATCACCGAGTTTCATTTAGGAGATTTTAGCACATGGCTGTAGAAACACTTGAACCTGAAGTAGAAATGGTTGTGAAAAGGCAACCACCCTACAATGTTGTCCTACTCAACGATGATGACCATAGCTACTATTATGTAATCTTTATGCTCAAGACACTCTTTGGGCATCCTGAAGAAAAAGGATTTCAACTCGCCAAGCAGGTTGATAAGAGAGGACGAGCGATTGTTTTGACTACTCACAGAGAACTTGCAGAGTTGAAACAAGAGCAAGTCCATGCTTTCGGCCCTGATCCTGCTATTCCACATTGTAAGGGAAGTATGACGGCTGAAATAGAGCCTGCCTACTAAGCAGAAGATGAAGAACTTGAAGAACTGGCAGGTTTACAAAGTTCCGACATAGCGGTTTTCTCGCATTGAGCTTTTGTAGGGAATCGCCCTATAAACTTTGTGCCTGGTGGTTGGGTTTTACCGCACATACACATCATGTTTTGCTTGAAAAGAACCCAATGCCCGCCTTTGTTGGAACGCATCCTGGCTCTTTTCATTCTGGCCTGCTTCATGCGGGCCATCA